>ERZ1106943.483-NODE-483-length-52389-cov-5.559904_pt1 | contig 52389 bp, 48 predicted proteins | sample MGYA00403671_ERZ1106943 | MGnify/ENA primary metagenome ERZ1106943 (study PRJEB35170, sample SAMEA104062427) | human gut metagenome | biome: human gut; feature: human-associated habitat; material: faeces | place: Denmark | collected 2012-06-14 ...
ACCCCGTGGAAGTTTAAAGCGTTTTTTCTGACAAAGTATAAAAAACCCCGCGGAAATTTAAAGGTGGTGGTCAACCCCGCGGAAGTTTAAAGCACTAAAATAAATAACGCAAACTTGCAAGGGTGTTGCTATCTTAATGATGGTTGCACTCTTTTTTTGCGTGGAATGTAGTAGGTCAAATATTTAAATAGTGTATGTTTGTAAAATTTAAGAATTAAATAGCAAAACAAATGTGAAAACACCAAAAATAATGCAAATGTTGACTATATAATTTGTAAATAATCGAAGGAAGTAGAAAAGTAACAATAAAATATCATTACACCTTGAATAAGTTAGTTGGGTTCACTTATAATAAAGACGGCAAGGTAAGCAACTCCATATATAGACGAAATCTACAAGGAGATATAATCGGAATATATGATAGTTTAGGCAATGATAAAATTACAACAGTAGAAGGATCTTTAGAAGTTTATTTTATAAAAAAATATTTTAAACCATTAGAATTGAATAAAGATGGATTATGTAAAACATGTGAAAAAATAAGATTAAATCATAAATTTTAAAAATAAAAATAAATGTTTTAGTCGAGTTACTTAATTATGTAAATTAGTAACATATTAACATGAAAATGTAAACGGAAATTGGCAGAACAAATATAGTGATTAATAACATTAGAGACATTACAAAATTTGTTGGAAATTATATAGGAGATTGGTTTTAGTGAAAAAGGTGTTAAAAATTTTATTAACAATTGTATTTATAGTAGTTTCAATCTTTTCAATTATTAAACTAGTTAATGATTTTTTAGATGGTAGTTTATTACTTGTAATCCTTGCATTTGTTTCATTTGCTATGCACTTATTTGCATGGATTGCACCAAAGACATTTTTCAATTTATGTTGGAAAATAACTAATATTATGCCAGATAATTTTGATTATGATACAAGTTATAGCAAACTTGAAATATGTGATATTGGCTTATTGATTACATCAATTTTATTATTAGGAATGTCGCTTTTGCTTAAATAAAATTCATTAACAAAATAATGCAAAACATCTTTTAGTTATTAGGCTTAGTCTTAAATAATATTTGTTTATGACTAAGCCTTTTTAGGCATAAAAGAAAATTTCAAGACTACAACACATGATGCAAAAACTTGAAAAACATTATTGACAACAAAAAAAGCTTTGCTATAATGATTATGTAAGCAGTTTCAAACGGAACTGCTATTTGATTACAAAAAATTGGAAACGTTTCCAAAGGAGCGGGAGTATTATGGCAAACATTTCATTAAAACATGTATACAAAGTTTATCCATCACGTGATAAAGCAAAATTTAGTTTATTTAAGAGAAATAAAAAAACTGTAAATGAAAGCGATGATGCAATTGCAGTGGACGATTTTAACTTAGAAATTAACGATGGAGAATTCGTGGTTTTTGTAGGACCATCTGGTTGTGGAAAATCAACTACACTTCGTATGATTGCTGGGCTAGAGCAAATTAGTGGTGGCGAGTTATATATTGATGGAAAACTTGTTAATAATTTGGAGCCAAAAGATAGAGATATTGCCATGGTGTTTCAAAATTATGCACTTTATCCACACATGAGTGCGTACGATAATATTGCGTTTGGTTTGAGAATGCGCAAAATAAAAGAAACTATTAAAGACGAAAAAGGAAATGAAAAAGTAATTTATCGTCATTTAACTAAAGAAGAAATTGATGCTAAAGTTAAAGAGGCTTCAGCTTTATTAGGAATTGATGATTTATTAAATCGTAAACCTTCTGATATGTCTGGAGGCCAAAGACAAAGAGTGGCATTGGGTAGAGCTTTAGTTAGAAAGCCAAAAGCATTCTTACTTGATGAACCTTTGAGCAATCTTGATGCTAAATTAAGGGCAACAATGAGAAATGAAATTGTCAAACTCCATAAAAAATTAGGCATTACATTTATTTATGTTACACATGATCAAATTGAAGCTATGACAATGGGTAATAAAATTGTAGTCATGAAAAAAGGTGTTATTCAACAAGTTGATTCGCCGACAAATTTATTTGATTATCCAAAGAATTTGTTTGTTGCTTCTTTTATTGGAACTCCAATGATGAATTTCTTTAATGTTAAAATTAGCAAAGTTAATAATAATTTAAAGGTTCGATTTGAAAATGGACAAGAATTATTTTATAAATTAGAAAATATGAGAATTATTAATCCAGATTATCTTGATGGTCAAGAGCATAATGTATATTTAGGTATTAGAAGTGAGCATATAAAGTTAAGTAATGAAGGATTGAGAGTTTCATTAAATATAATGGAAGTTTTAGGCGGTGAAACACAATTATTTGTGAAATTGGATTTTGCAAAAGAAAATAAAGATTATGTTGTAAGCGCAAAAGGAAGATTCGATTTTGAACAAAATCAACCTCTTAATTTAGATTTTGAAGAAAAACATATTCATTTGTTTGATATAGATAGTGAAGAATCAATAATGTCACGTACTCGAGGTAATTAATATGATTTTATGTGTTGGCGAAATTTTAGTTGATATGATAGGAGAAATTAATGACAATGTTTTTTCTTATCAAAGACGTGCGGGTGGGGCGCCATTTAACGTAAGTTGTGCAATTGCAAAATTCCATGGTCAATCAGGTTTTATTGGAAATGTTGGCGAAGATATAATAGGAAAGTATTTATGTGATTATGCTTCGATACAAGGTTTAAAATATCTAAATATAAGTATCGATAAAAAGCACAATACAACATTAGCATTCGTCGATATTGATGAAACTGGTGAAAGAAATTTTTGCTTTTATAGAAAAAACACTGCGGATTATCATTTAAAAATGTTGACAAATAAAGAAATCAAAAAAGCAAGTATTGTTCATGTTGGTAGTTTGATGCTATCTGAAGATAAAGGGACTGCATACATTGACAAATTAATCGAAAAAGTGAAAACCAATAAAAAATATTTGAGCTTTGATATCAATTTTAGGACGGATATTTTCAAAGATAAAGAAGAAGCATTAATGAGATATAAAAAAATATTACCTAAATTCGATATTTTGAAATTTTCTGAAGATGAAGTAGAAATATTTACTTATGAGTATATTAAATCTCTCGCTAATAATGCATTAATTTGTATATCTTTAGGAAGTAAAGGCAGCAGATATATTTATAAAGATTTAGATAATATTGTGCCTTCAATAAAAGTACAACCTATTGATACTACTGGAGCGGGTGATGCCTTTTTTGCTGGTGTTCTTAGTCAGTTGGATTTATTAGATAAATCATCATGGGATGCAAGTGTATTAAATAAGGCATTTGAATTTGGCAATATAGCGGGTGCTTTAAATACGCTCGGTAAAGGTGCAATTGATAATTTGCCGACTTATGAAATTATTACAAACTATATGGAGAAAAAAATATGGTAAAAGTTTTAAGTTTGATAATCGCATTATTTAGTATAACTTCATTAGCTAGTATTAATATTAATAATGAGTCTAGTGAATATTCTTCAAGTGGCAATTCTTTTCACCTTTCAAATATAAAATATGAAAAAGAAGAAAGTTTTGTTTATACTGCGACAGTTAATTTTATATCTGGACAAGCAGCAGGAATAGCATTTGGTTCAGAAGAAAATGAGAAATACTTTGTTTTTAATGTTGATAGATATGAAAATAGAGTTAAATTACTATATTTTGAAAAAGATAATAATGCTAGCGAATATATAGTTAATGAAATCGAAAATGATTATTATATTGGAACAAAAGAAAAAGAATTATCTCAGTCGGAATTAAATTTAGTTCTACCTAGATTAAAAGAAATTCCATCAGTGCAATTAAAAGTAATTGTAAGTAGTGAAAATGATGGTGTACATGCAGAATTCTTTGCTGATAATATTAAACGCTTTGGAATTGATAAAGATATCATTTTAGATGATACTTATCAAGGCGGCTATTTAGGATTTAATACATTTAATTCAAAAGTTAAGTTTAGCAATGTAGAAATAGGTAAATCAGACTATTCATATTATAGCGAACCTTATCGAAATCAATACCATTTTTCACAATATGCTCATTGGAACAACGATCCAAATGGATTAGTTTATTACAAAGGTTATTATCATTTGTATTATCAAACTCATCCGTATTCAAAATATTGGTCAGATATGTATTGGGGACATGCTAGAAGCAAAGATTTAGCTCATTGGGAATTACTGCCTATATGTTTGTTCCCAGATGATGAATCAAGCGGGTTTGGTCCAGGAAATGGTTATATGTGGTCTGGAAGCGCAATGGTTTATCGAAAAGGCATGTCAAGTTTAATTGATTCATATGATTGGTTTCCAAATGGTAATGGAGAAGGATTAATTGCCTACTATACTCGTGATGGTGGACTTCAAGATCAAGTATTGATGTCAAGTGATGATGAAGGATTAACTTGGACAAAAAGAGTACGAATACCTCAAACCGTTATTGGAATAGATTATAAAGTTTCTTGTAGAGATCCTAAGGTTTTTTTAGTAAAAGACCATTTATACGGTATGACATTATCTGGAATGGAAACAAATGATGTTTGGATTTTAGAATCAAATGACTTAGTTAATTGGAAATTATCAAACCATTTTAATATAAAAAGGCCTGAATGTGTTGATATAATTTCCATTCAAGCTGATGATGGGACTTCGCATAATTTATTTACTTTTGAAGGAAGAGAATATATTGTTGGTTCAATTGCTTATGAAAATAATAAAATTGTTTTTAAAGATTCAAAGGATAGAGACTTATCGACATTAAGCATTGATGAATTAGAAACACAAAAAATGGATTTTGGTCCAGATTCATACGCAACTCAATCATTTTATATAGATGATGTTACTTGTGACAATTATGGCAAGTCGATATCTATGAGTTGGTTTAGCGGTGTGCCTAATGCTGAAGAGTCCATTGATTCAGGTGCGCTAGCAAGTGTTCGTGATCCATGGAATGGCGGAGGAATGACAATACCTGTTGAATATAAATTATATAAGAATGGCGATTTGTATTCATTAAAAGAAATTCCTATTACCAAAGATAGTGATGTGTTTGCCAAACAAACAATTATTGATTTAGAAAATATATCAGTAGACTCTAATAATGATATATTAAAAGATATCAATACCCATCAATTAGAATTGGAAGTTAAATTAATTAATGTTTTAGATAATGATGTTACGATTAGGATTAATCAAAATGATGATGAATATGTAGAAATTGGCTATTCTAAAGAAGATGGTTATTACGTAGATAGAAGTAACACTTCATCTGCTTCGTTAAATTTAAATAATTATTCAAGAAAATACATTACTGGAGCATTAAATAAAACAGATTTATCATTCTATATTTTATCTGATAATGGTGGAATAGAAGTATTTGTCGATGATTTCAAATATTCGTTTTACGTATTAACATTTTCTTCACCTTATGCGTTGAATGCCTCTTTACTTACTAATAAACAAGTACAAATTAAATCATTAAAAGCTAATGAGATATTATCAACATGGAAGCAAAGCAATATAGAAGGTGAATCAAGCATTTATTTATCAAAATCTAATGTTGACTTAGATTTAACTTTAAAAAAGGAAGAAGATATATTAGTTTATTTATCGGATTTAACATTAAGCCCAGAATATGAAATAGATAATAATGTTGTTTCTATCACACCAAACAAATATGGTATTCATATTGAGGCGATAAAAAGCGGCTTTGGAATTATAAGTGTAAAATTAAATAACAAAGTAAAGCAAATTAATATTACTGTTCACGAAGGTGTTACTAGTTCGGATTTAAATTTGAAAGATGGAAAAAGTATTCAAGGTGACTGGTATATGTCAAATCTTGGCTTTACTGGAGTTGAAACAAATGGTGATGGTTATTACTTAACTAATGATTATTATAAAGATGTGACTTTTAGCGCTAATATAAACATTGATAATGATGTTAATTCTGGTGCGGCGGCTTTAATACTTAGAGCCAGTAAAGATTTATCATCTGCTTTATATGTTAATTATGATAATCAAGATAAAATAGTTAAGTTTTGGTCTAATCAACGTATGATTTCTAGAAGTGTTAATGATATTAATTGCCATAATTTTACGTTAGAAGTTAGATTAAAATTAGATAATGTTAAAGTTTTTATAAATAACAACAAAATAATTGATGAAAAATTATTGGATAGCGAGCCGCAAGAAGGTTATTTAGGATTAAATGTTTTTAAAACTAGAGCTTATTTCCAAAATATAAATATTGAAAATGATTCGTACGTATATGATGGGAATGATGTGAATATGAAATTTGTTTCTTCATCACCTATTAAGGCTTTATATAATGTTACAAATAAAAACACATTAATAAGTAAAGATTATTATGATGTTAATGGTAGAAATATAATTTTACATAAAGAATATTTTCAAACTTTAAAAAAGATTGGAAATTATGTATTTAGAATAGTTAAAGATGATATATCCTATGAAATAACAATAGAAGTTAAATCTTTACCTAAAGTACAATTCAATGACTATGTTATTAATGAAGGTTCTGACTTAGTTGTATATCTAGGTAATTATCAATTAGGCCAAATTGCTTTGAATGGAACAAATTTAGAAAACAATGATTACCAAATAGAAAATAACTATTTAATCATCTCTTCTAATTTGTTAAATATTGGAGATAATGAAGTAACTATTGATGATAATGCATTAAATGTTAAAGTATTGCCTTTAGAACATAGCGAAATCATTGATACGAAGGGAGCAAATAATATTATCTTATATTCTATTATTGGAATATCAGTTGTTTTGGTTATATTATTTGGCTTGCTCATATTTAAAAGGAGAAAAAATCATGTCAACAACAATTAAAGATGTAGCTCGTGAAGCTAACGTAGGTGTTGGGACGGTCTCAAGGGTCTTAAATGATTCAAAAGATGTTAATTTAATAACAAAGCAAAAAGTTTTAGAAGCAATAGCAAAATTGAATTATGTCCCATCAGAAATCGGAAAACGATTGAGAAAAAATAAAACAAAAACAATCGCTTTATTAATACCAGTTATAACAGATTTGTTTTTTACTCAACTTACTTATTACGTCGAAAATGCATTAGATAAATACGGATATACGTTATTGCTTGTTTCATCACAGCAACGTATTTCTAAAGAAAATGAGATTGTCGATAGATTAAAAGGAAAAGAAGTAGATGGTGCACTTGTTGTTACTCACTTCTATCATGATGAAAACGAATTTGATAATTGTAATATTGTGTCAATAGATAGACACTTAGGGAAAAACATTCCTTATGTTACATCTGATAACTATGATGGAACAAAAAAGGCACTAAAGGAATTTATTAAAAGAGGCGCTAAAAGAATTGGATTTATTGGTTCTAAGCCATTAGTGGAATCAGAAGTATCTAATAGAATAAAGGCATATAACGATGTAATGGATGAGTATAAACTAGAAAAATTAATTGTTTACGAAGCAATACGTCATGGCGAAGAAGAAAACATTGTTAATGAATTTCTAAATACTTATCAAGATGTGGACGCTTTATTTATATCTGGTTATTCAATTTCGCAAGTTGCATACAAAATTTTAAAGAAAAGGGGAATTACAATTCCTAATGATATTGAAATAATCTGTTACGATGAGAATTTCGTTAATTGGATTGCATCATCTATTCCAATAACATGCGTTAAGCAAGACATTCAGCAAATGGCTGAAAAGGCAGTAGAAATTTTAATTAATGAAATAAATGGTAAAGAAGTACCATTAAAAACAATTATAAAATCCACTTTTATAAGTGGCATAACAACAAAATAAAAAGGGGAAAATTTATGAAAAACAACATTAAAAAATTAAGTTCAAGTTTATTATTAGCTCTTACATTAGTTTCACTTGCTTCATGTGGACCAACTGATTCAGGCAGTGATTTAAGTGATAATGAAGGAAATAAAATTGTCAAAATTATGTTTCACGTTGATGAAAGATCGGCAGAAGGTATCGCTTATAAAAAAAGAATCACTCAATTTAATCATGATTTTGCAGACAAACATATAAAAGCTCAAGCAAAATATATTGCAAGAACTTCTGGAGCCTCTGCTTATGAAACTGAATTATCAAATAAGTTAGTTGACGGAACTCTTGATGATATTATTACTTTTGATGCCCCTAACTGTGCATCATATGCTAAATCAGGAATTTTGTATGATATTACTAATTTGATTGATGAGAAAACCAAAAATGATTTCATAACTACTTCTACATATCAAAATAAGTTATATGGTTTGCCAATCCAAGAGTCAAGCGCTGGCTTTTATTATAATAAGAAAATATTTGCAGATGCAGGTATTGATGTATCATCATACACAGTTGATAATCCATGGACTTTTGACCAATTCAAAGATGTATGTGACAAATTAAGAAGATTTAATACAAGCTCGGATTTTGCTCCAGTTGATATGAGATTAGATGCGACAAAAGATGAAACTGCACCATATATGTTATATCCATTTATTTACGCATGTGGTGGAAGTTTTACTTCTGATGATGGTTATGTGGCTACAGGATATTTTAACAGTGCTGCCTCTTATAATGGATTTAAGTTTTTAAAAGATTTAATTGATAAAAACTATACTTCATATGCAATTGGCGCTAGTGATTTCTTCGTAGGAAAAACTGGTATGTATTTATCTTCTGGCTGGACTATTCCTGAATTAGATCAAAAATATCCTCAAATGTTTCCAAATAGAGATTCATGGGGATTATTGCCATATCCAAAAGAAGTTCAAGCTGCATCAGCGACAGGATCTTGGTGTTTTGGATTGACAAATAATAATACAAAAGATAAATCAGCGGCAATTGAATTAATAAAATATTTGACTTCAGCAGAGTCATCAAAAGTTATTACTGACGCTACCGGAATGATTCCAGCAAGAAAATCAGTCGAGACCAATTATAAAGATGGCGACCCAGAAAAGATTTTAATGGAACAATTACAAAAAACTGGTAAAGCTAGACCATCAACAGTTGGTTACCCTAAATTTTCAACTTGTTTCAATCAAGTTATTGCGGGTTTGAAAGGTAATGACTTAAAAGGCTTAATTGACAATCAAGCAAATGTACTTCAACAAGAATTAAACAGATTAAAATAATTATTTTATATTAAGGAAGGTGAAAATATGATAGCTACAACTTTTATAATATTATTGATTTTTGCTGTTATATTTTTCGTTTTAGTATTAATTGATATTAAAAAGAATAAAAAAGAGCAAGAACATTATAAAACCAAGACAATATTATCATCATTTTTGATGTTACTACCTGCAACAATTCTAGCATTTTTGTTTGTCTTGCTTCCAATTATTTATTCTTTAGGATATTCATTTACAAATTTCTATTTATTAAAGCCTAATGATATTTCTTTTATAGGATTCAAAAATTTCGTTTCTATTTTTGAAGAATTTAAAGCGCATGGTGATATTTATTGTGCCTTAAAGAATACTTCGATATTTGTTGTTTTAGTAGTACCACTTCAAATATTTTTAGCTTTAGGTCTATCATTATTCTGCTCGCGTAAAGTTAAAGGCGTTGGTATTTTTAAAGTATGCTTTTTTGCGCCAGTTGTTATTTCTTTAACCGTAACTTCATATTTGTGGCTTCAAATTCTTTCTCCATCGTCAACTGGCTTATTAAATTCATTTTTAAAATTATTTAATATTGCTCCTAAAGACTTTTTAAGGGAAGATAGCGCAATGCTTTGGATTGTATTGCTTAGTGCCTGGCAAGGTTGTGGATATCAAATGTTAATTTTCCTTTCAACTTTAGGTAATATTCAAAAAGATTTATATGAAGCTGCCTCTTTAGATGGAGCAAATGCTTTTCAAAGATTTATTCATATTACAATACCAGGTTTAAAGCCAACATTCTTATATGTACTGATAACTGTTTTCATTGGTGCATGTAGAGTTATGGTTCAACCGATGTTAATGACAGGATATAGAAATAATACTTTAACCTTATCTTATTATATGTACACAACTGGTTATACAAATAGATGGGTTGGCTTATCAAGCGCTGTTGCTTTGTTGATGACAATAGTGATAGGCTCAATCACTTTATTACAACGTAAATTTTTAGGAGATAAAAACCAATGAGTAAGCTAGATTTGTTAATAAAAGAGGGCAAAGTTAATAAAATTAAGGGAAGTAAAAAGAAAATAGTTTTAAACACTATTTATTATATTTCGGGAACTATTTTATCTTTAATTTTCCTTTTTCCACTTTTATATATGATTGCAACTTCAACAAAATCTGAAGAAGCAATAGCCCAATGTGCTGGTACATTAAGGATGTTTATTCCAAATTTTAGTAGTTTGTCTTCAATGATAAAAAACTACAAAATTATTTTTACGAGTTATGGTGTTTGGAAATATGCACTTAATAGTTTTATCTATGCGGGTATAGTTATTGTATTAAATGTTTTAATTAATGGACTTGCTGGATATGTTCTTGCAAAATATCGATTTCCAGGTAAAAAATTCTTTAATTTTATAATTATGTTTTTGATTATTGTACCTGTCGAAACTTCGATTATTCCATTATATGCAATTGTAAAAAATGTTCTTGGTTTAAAAAACGCTTTGGGTGTATTTGCAGTTATTTTGCCGTCCAGTATCTCAATATTTAATATATTCTTATTTAGACAATTCTTTGTCTCTATTCCTTCTGAGTATGAAGAAGCAGCGCGAATGGATGGACTAAATAATGTTCAAATTTTCTTTAAGATAATTTTACCTATGTCTAAACCTATTGTGGCTACAGTTGCGGTTTTCTGCTTTATTGGTGTTTGGAATGATTATTTATGGCCTACGATGGTTTTACCAAGTAATATCAATGGTTGGCCTCTTTATCCAATTCAAGCAGCTTTGACTTCAATCCAAGCAATTCAAGGTATTACCACTGGTGAAATTATGGCTTCATTAGTTATTACTTCATTACCTATTTTTGTGGTTTATGTCGCAGCACAAAAATACATTGTTAAAGGCTTTGGTACAGCCGGATTAAAAATGTAGGTGATTTTATGGAAATTAAAAAATTGTTAATTATACCTATTTTATTTGCTTCTTTATTAACTTGTGGTTGCAATTATTCAAATATAAATACCAATAAAGAAAATGATAAATTACTATTACATTTTGGATTTGACGAAATTAATAATGAATATACCATAGAAGATGTTTCTAAAAAAAATTATCACGTAAATTACGTTTTTAATGAAGAAAACGCGAATAAGATATTTAAAGAGCCATCACAAGCCTTATTAAAAAAAGGTGTTATAAACAATTCATTATATATGGATGGTTTTTCTACATATTTAAAAAATGATGAATTTATTACTCCAAAAACTGCGATAACTTTATCAAGTTGGATTGCGCCAAGAGTGTTTGAAAATGTTTCAAATTATAGTAATGAATCTATTGCTTCTAACCATACTAGATTAACTTCGATTTTTAATCAAGGTGATATGGAAATGGGCGAAGGATTCATATTTGGTTACGGAAGACTTGGTTTATGGGGGATTCAATTAAATCTCTATAATAAAGATAAAGATGAAAACTTTTTTGTAGGCTATTATGATCCGCTTAATACGCTTAATTTATATGAATGGTCATTTATTACCGCGACATTTGATTCGTCAACTGGATATATTGGTTTATTCTTTAATGGTAATGCTTCTTATGAAGCTATTATTCCAGAATTAATAGGTTCAAATATTATTTCTTCTTCTGAACCATTATATATTGGAAAATATAATAATCCAATGGTTGAATTTGGAATTAGTAGACAATTACCTGCGGGATTGTTAGATGAAGTTTCTATATATTCTAAATCATTGAGTCCTAAAGAAATTAAAGAACTATATTCTTTAGGATTAAAAGATAATGTTCACCCTTATCTAGATTTTAATGAAATAGCTTTAGACTCATCACAATATGAAGGTGATAGATATAGACCTCAATATCATGCGTTACCTCCTGCCACATGGATGAATGAACCTCATTCTCCTATTTATTACAAAGGCAAATATCATGTATTTTATCAACACAATCCTTCTGGACCATATTGGTCACAAATAAGATGGGGACATTTGGTATCTGATGATATGATTCATTGGCAATATCTTAAGGATGCAGTTGTACCGACAAAAGATATTTGTCCTGAGGGTGTTTGGACTGGCGGAAGTTGTATTGGACCAGATGGTGAACCATGGCTTGTTATTACTGCTGGAACTAATCATTCGACATGGTCAGGACAAAATATTGCGTATGCTCACCCAAAAGATATAAATGATCCATACTTAACTGATTGGGTTGTCGAATCTTCTGTGGTTATTGAACAACCTAATGATGACTCTCAAGGTGAAAGAGATCAATTTAGAGACCCATTTATTTGGTATGATGATGGTACTTATTATATGTTGATTTCTACTTCCATACCCGGAAGAGGGGGATCCGCGAATGTATACACATCTAGTAATATGAGAAATTGGGACTATAAAGGCTATCTTTATGAATGTCCACTCGATTTATATCCTGAACAAGGCGCTCACTGGGAATGTGTGGTCTTACTTCCAATTTCAACAAAAGATAAAACAAAAACAAAATATATTTTATTTGATTGTCCTCAATATACTGTGGATGGATTTACAGTTGATTGCTACTATTGGATAGGTAATTTTGATAAAGATACATGTCGTTTTATACCTGATGATAATAAGCCTAGACTATTTGATTTAGGAAGAGGCGTTTATACTGGTCAAAATGGTTATTGCTTTTTAACAGATGAAGATAAAGAAAATGGAATAACCAATTATGAAGATGGTCGTACAGTTATTTATGCAATTGCTCAAGGCAAAGATGCCGGAACCAATCAAAATTATTATGAAGGTTGGGCCCACAATTTTGCTATCCCATTAGAATTATATTTGTCTGATGATGGAAATGAAGTTATACGTGAACCGATTAAAGAAATTGAGTCATTATATGATGGAATATTATATGAGTCAAATGCACCTAAGGGAGTTTATGAGATTAATAATGATATTTCTTCTATTCGTGGCGATATGTTAAGAATTGATATGCAAATTAGCATTGATTCCACTAGTGGTAACTATAAATCAGGGCTTGATGTTCGATATAACAAACACATAACTTCTAATGGTGAAACCGAAAAAACTTCATTGGTTTTTGATCAAGATGGTGTGTATGTTGATCGTTTGCAATCAACATTACATGAGTATGTAAATAAACAACCTAGTTATATTTGGAATAATGTCTCTTCAAAATATGATGTGACTATATTACTTGATAGATCAATGCTTGAAATATATGTAAATGGTATTATTTCCTTTACAACAAGAATTTATCCTAAATATGGAGATTCTGATTATTTACACTTTTTTGAGGAAAATTCTTCATTAACCATAAATTCCTTAAAAATAATAAAAATGAAAGGGGCTTATAACGATAATGTCACACCTTCTTATTATGGTAATGTTGGTAATTTGGAGGATTTATTATGAATAAATATGCTAAAATACTAAGCATTGTTTCTTTATTAATGTTATGTTCTTGCTCAAATACCAATAGTCAAACAATAGTCTATAAAAATGAAATTGTAAACGGAGGATTTGAAAGTAGTAATTTGTCAGGATGGGAAGTTTTCGGCGATGCTTTTAGTGATGATTCTGTTTCTTCTCGTCGTACTTTCGAGTTTTCCTATGATAATAAGCATAATCAAATTTCCGTTAATGCTACAGGAAATTGGTATTTATGTGGCAAAGGTTATGATTTAAAAGCATCTAATGCAAAGAGAGGATATATAAAATCATCAACGTTTAGGTTAAAAGATGATGGCTATATTTCTATGAAGTTAGCAGGTGGTGCTTTGATGGATGGAAGAGGGACAAATGCCAAATTAAAAGACCGAACAAATATTTGTTATGTAGGTGTTTATTTAGAAAACAATGACCAAATGGTTGCGCAAATTACAAATGATTATTTTCTTGAACAAAATGACGATTATGTAGATGTATCTAAATATAATTTAGGAGTGTATAATACTGATAATTTCTATGAATATCAAGTAGATTTATCCAATTACAAAGATGAAAATCTATATTTGAAAATTGTTGATAACGATACTTCATCATATTATGGTTACATTAGTGTTGATGATATTCGAATTGGATTGGATTCAAAATCACAAGAAGAAGGACAATTCTTCATTAAACAAAAAGATTATGTTGATGATGTAGAAGCAAAATCCATTTACGACATTAAAAACGGGGATTTTGAAACAGGATCTTTAGCAGGATGGGAAATTGTTTCTGGAGATGCTTTTTCTAATGAAGGTATAAATAGTGAGAAAACTTGGTGGAATGAAAATATAACATATGGTAGAGATGGAAATTATCATTATGGTTATTATAATCCAGTAGGAGTAGGTATAATGCGTTCATCTAATTTTATTTTAGGTGGAAGTGGTTATATTACATACAAACTTGGTGGGTGTTCTAATAATGATAAAACATATTTAAGATTTATGGTTCGTTCTGATAAAGGGGATATAGAAGTATTAAGAACATCTAATTATATGTTTCATAATTCACAATTTCCTTATGTCGCTAACGGAATGCGCTTGCTTAATATGAATCAATATTATATTAATTTATCAACATATTTAGGATCGACAATGTATATTGAAGTTGTTGATAATAATGATTCAACGGATGATTTAGGATGTATAACTTTAGACTCCATAGTTACTTATCATGAAGAAATACCTCATTTCTATTATATTAATTCATACGAAGTTAAGTTAAATGCAAATGAAGATATTGAAATTCCATCAATTTATCAAGCGGTAAATGGCACATTTGAAACAGGCGATTTAACTGGATGGACGACTTCATGGACTGATGACAAAGATAGAATAGGCTATGTTTCAAATAATTCATTATGGTGGGATAAATATCAATACAACAAAAAAGGAAATTATTTATTCACTGGTGTGGATGATGAGGCTAAAATTGGAAAATTAATATCATCGTCATTTGTTGTTGGTGGAATTAATAAAATGACTTACTTGCTTGGTGGTGGTAATAACCCTAAATTATGTTATTTATCATTAATAGATGATGAAACTAATAAAGAATTAGCAAGATATTATAACGCTATGTTTAATGATGTTGGTGACGATTCAAGCATTGGCAAGGGTAAGAACCTATTGAATATGTTTCATTACGTCGCAGATTTATCAATGTTTGAAGGAAAGACAGTGCATGTTGAATTGGTTGATAATTCGTCCTCATCTTGGGGATTGATATCTTTTGATAGCTTAATAACTTATTATACAGATGAAAAATCTCTTCCTAATGATTTATTGGAAGCAAAAAATATTTTGCCTGGAGAAACATTAGGTATTGATAATGATTATCAAGTCTTGAATGGAGACTTTGAAACAGGTGATTTAACCGGCTGGCATTATCTTGATGGAAGTGGCAACTTCATTAATATTTCTTATAATGATGTTTGGTGGGTTGAAAATTTCTCTTACAATAAACAAGGTGTTTATTTCTTAAGCGGTTGGAATGGGGAAGAAAATAAAACTGGCACATTAGTTAGTGATGAATTCATTTTGTCTGGGTCTGGATATGTGACATTTAAACTTGGTGGAGGCAAAAACACTAATAGTTGTTATATTGAATTTATTGATTCAGAAACAAATGAAGTTTTATCAAGATTTGGAAATGATAAATTTGCTGATTTAACAAGACAATATCAATTTAGCAATAAGCCTATTGATTTAAGTAAAGATAATACTTATTTGGCAAATATGGTAGATTATAAAGCAGATTTATCACATTATATAAATAAAAAATTAAAGATTAGAATAGTCGATAATGCATCAAATGATTGGGGATTATTATTTGTTGACAATTTCATAACTTATTATGAAAGTATTAATGATGTTCCTAATTATTATGAGGCAAAAAGTTTGATTTAGAGGATGTAAAATGGCAAATATTATTAAAAATGCACCTTTGTTTCATATTTATGGAATAAAAGGTTGGATTAATGATCCAAATGGATTAATAAAATACAAAGATGAATATCATGTGTTTTATCAATATCACCCATATTCTACTTCATGGGGACCGATGCATTGGGGACATCAAGTAAGTAAGGATTTAATGCATTGGAGAGAATTAAGCATTGCTTTGACTCCAGGTGGGATTGGGGATAAAGATGGCTGCTTTTCAGGTAGTTCTATTATTCATGATGGTAAATTATATCTTATGTATACTGGATTCAATGAAAATGGTGGTGGTGATGCTATTAGACAAGTTCAATGCTTAGCTTCATCTAGCGATGGAATTAATTTTATAAAACATGGTATAGTTATTGATTCTTCATTACTTCCGGAAGGATATTTAAAGACAGATTTTAGAGATCCATATATTATTAAACAAAATGATACGTATTATGTTTTAATTGCTGCTAAAACAAATAACAACAAGGGTCGTATATTAATGTATAAATCAAATAATCTATTTGATTGGACATTTGTTAGCGATATTTTAGATAAGGATTCACTTGGCTCAATGATTGAGTGTCCTACATACAATGATGAATTAGGATTACTAATTTATTCTGAGCAATTTCAACCTCAAGAAGGTATCATTCATAAAAACATACATACACAAAGATATTTGATTGGCAAAATCGATTTTGAAACCGGAAAATTTAAAGAAATAAATCGCGGAATTGTTGATTATGGATTTGATTTTTATGCACCGCAAATATTTAATGATGATAAGAAAATGATTGCTTGGATGTCAATGTGGGATAGAAATTATCCAACTAGTAAATATGGATATACAGGTATGCTTACTTTAGTTAGAGATATTGATGTATTGGATAGCGAATTAGTGCAAAAACCAATTTTCAAGGGAGAATTAGTGCAACAAGGTAATATTGATACTATGTTGGTTGGAAAATTAAAATATGGTAAACTATCATTGTATATACAAGAACTCAAAAATTTCTCAATTGAGTTTAGAAAAGGTAATGATTGCTATACTTCATTTAAATTAATTAATGATGAATGGGTTTTTGATCGATCACATTCAGGAGAACAAATTACTGGAGCGGAAAAAGATGATGATAGTTTGGCTTCTATAAGAAGGATGCCTTTAAAAAAAGCAACTAACCATCAAATAGATATTATTTTAGATGAATTCTCTGCCGAAATATTTGTTGACAATTTTTCTTTAACAGCACTAATTTATCCTAAAGATAATTCTGATAAATTTATTATAACAAGTGATGCTAAATGTTGTTCATATAAGTTATATGAAATGAAAGGAGGAACTATATATGAGTAACAACAAAAAAACATATCTTTCACCTTTTATTAAAGTAGATGCAGTTGTTTTACAAGATATAATCTTGGTATCAAATGCCTACGATCAAGGTATGGATGATTTTTTCAGTTCAAATTATGATGAGGAATTAGGAGGTAACTATTAAAATGAAAAAAACTTTGTGTTTATCTTTAGTAAGTTTGATGGCTTCAGTGATTACAGTCACTTTAGCAACATCACCAATTAATGTTAATTCTGAAAATAACTTAGAAGAGACAGCTGATTTTGTAATGGAGAATGGTGCATCAATTAGAACCACAGATACAGGAGGATTACGCTTTAGTGCATTTTTAACTAAATCAAAATATGATGAAGTAATAAATAAAAATGCCACATTTGGTATGTTAATTGCTCCAAAATCGTATGTCTCTAAATATGGAGATTTAGCGACTGTATTTGACGAGAACTCTAATTATACGGTTTCTGATTCTGAAACTAATAAAGTTAGAGTGATGAATATTACTTATTCAAATTTGGTTGTTGATGAAAATAAAGATCCGGATAAGTATATTATCAATGGCTCAATCTTAAATATTAAAGATGAAAATATTACAAGATCATTTGTTGCTAGAGCTTATTATTCTTATAGTATGGATGAATCAACAAGATATGAATTTGCAGCATATTACAATAATGACATTAATAGTAATACTCGTTCAGCGTATGATGTTGCTCAAAAAGCATATGTAAACGTCGATGACGAGACAAAAGAATTTTTAAATAACAAATATCTAAAATTTGGTTTTGAAAACGGAAGTTTTGAAAATGATTTTGCTAATTGGACTATAGAAAGTGTAAAAGATAGTCCTAAAATTTCTGAAGAAAATAATTATTTTAACAATTTATATGATGGAACTTTATTTTATGATAAAATTGGCAATAAATTTTTAAACACAGATGATGGATTCAAAGGCGAAATTGTTTCAAATTCATTTTTCTTGAGTGGCGATGGAATTATCTCATTTATGATGGGTGCTGGAAAATGGGATGATTGTTATGTTGGAATTTATACTAAAGAGGATAATCGTGAAATAGCAAAAGTCACGAATAACAAATATTTTCATGACCCATATACTTCTCAAACATTGCTAAGAAAATTTGTGAATTTATCTTCATATATTGGTAAAGAACTATATGTTAAGATTGTTGATAACAGAGAAAACGATTTTGGATTTATTACTTTTGATGATTTACAAGTAAGTTTAACAAGTGAAGATAAAACGCGAATTATTGCTGAAGATATCAATCGTATAAATGCTTTGTATTCTTTTGAAAATATAAACAAAGACTCATCATTTGATTTATTTAGAAGAAAAGGATTTATGTTGAGCTATTATAATGATTTAACAAAAACTAATAAATATCAAATCTTAAATGGTGGATTTGAATATGGTGATTTAACCGGATGGACATTAAAACAAATTACAACTGATGGCTTATTTGGCCATGTTTCTAGACAAGAAGAATTCTTTGGTGGAAAATATTATAAAGATGGTAATTTCTTGTTTACAGGCATTGAAGGAAATAGTTTGGGAAAAGAAGAAGATCCAAATGTTGAAAGATTCACTGGTACTTTAACTAGTAGCGCATTTACTTTAAAAGCAAAATCATGGATTTCATTTAGACTTGGTGGTGCTTGCAATGGTCAAAAGAAGGCAGGTATTAGAATTATGAATTCTGATGGAACTATAATTGCCCAATTTGTAAATGATCAATTTAGGCAAAAATATAGCAATGACTCCACAGTTCCTACAATTGAAGGTGGATTAGTCCCATATAAATATTATTTTGATAATGAAATTGATTTAGAAAATTGCTATGTTGAAATATATGATGAAGCTGAAAATGATTGGGGACTTGTTGCAGTTGATGATATTAAAACTGGCTTAGATAATGACCCAGGTGTAGAATATCTTTTAGCAAATAACTATAAATAATTATGAAAAAAAAGATGGCTTTATTAACTATATTAATATTACTTTGTTCTTGTAATAATAGTATATCATCTAATACATCATCAAAATCTTCATTACAAAGTATTGATATATCAACTAGTAATATTGATACAAGTTCTAAAATAGATTCATCATCGTTAAATACTTCGTCTAATGAAGAAAAAAAATCATTTACGATTTATTATGATTTAGGCGGTGTTAATGATGCTCATATAGAAGGTTTGAGCCAAGAAGTAATAAAAGGTGAAGAATTTAATTATTATGTTCCATATCATAAAAATTACATTTTTAATTGTTGGTTTTTAAAAAACACAACACAAAAATTTAATTCAGGTATTTTTAATTATGATAAAGATATATATTTAATAGCAAGTTGGTCGGAATATAGTCATGATTCTTCATGGACAAGTAATTATTAATTAAATGTTTAAAGCAAGTTATATCAAATTATAGTTTTTATTATTTATGAATAAGAACTAAATTATAAAGTATAACTTGCTTTTATTTTTCTATATTTTTTTTAAGTACACCTTAATTTTATAAAAAAGTGCATTAAAATTCTTTGTTGTTAAAACTTAGAATCAAAAAAAGAAGCACACTTAATGCTTCTTTAGTTCTCTTAAGTTTGTCGAGCGAGTTATTTTATTTAAACGGGCATAATTTTCATTTAACGCTCGTTCATAACTAGAATTATTACTAGGTATATAGAACTTTGTATTTTTGATTAGATTAGGAAGATATTGTATCTTTTCCCATAAATCAGGGCGATCATAAGGATATAAATCTTCCTCATTTTTATTAACTGGTGTTAATTTTAAATAATCTAAAACATCTAATGGCTTTTCTTTGGCTAAATCCATCGCTCGATGCATAGCGTCACAACTTGCTCTAGATTTTGGAGAAAGCGCTAATTCGCTAACGATAAATCCTAAAGGAATAACTGCTTCAGGAAAGCCAACTTTTTTAGCAGCCTCAATAGCGTTATGAGTTCTATTAACGGCATTAGGATTAGCTAAACCAATATCTTCATAAGCAATAACTAATAAACGACGTTCAATAGAATCTAAGTCGTTCGCTGCACATAATCTTGCTAAATAATATAAACTAGCATTAACATCAGATCCGCGAATGGATTTTTGTAAAGCAGATACGGCATCATAATGGCCATTTTCATCATTATCTATTAAGTAATTAGGTACTTTAATTATTTCTTTAACAACATTTACATCAATATTATTTTTATATTGTGATAACGACAATATTTCTAAGTAATTTAAAGCAAAGCGCATATCGCCACCACTAAGCTCTGCGAGTAAGTTAAGAGCGTCATCTGTAATAGTAATACTATTATTTAAACCATTTTTATCACTAATTGCTCTTTTTAATCCGATAACAACATCTTCTTTATTTAATGGCTTAACTTCTAATAAGTGCGTACGGCTTCTAATCGCCGGATTAATAGCAATATACGGATTAGATGTAGTAGCGCCAATAATAAAGACACTACCATCTTCTAAATAAGGAAGCAAAATATCTTGCTTATCTTTATTAAGACGATGAATTTCATCCATAATAATGATGGAACGATTATAAAGTTTTACTTCTTCAATAGCTTGTTCAATATCTTTCTTATTACTTGTAACAGCGTTAAGTTTAATTGCGTGTACTTTTAAAGTATTAGCAAAAGCTTCCGCAAGTGTGGTTTTTCCTACTCCAGGAGGGCCAAAAAATATCATTGATACAATGGTGTCATTTTTAACACAATTAGTTAAAAAGCCATTTTCAGATAGTAAATCGTGTTGTCCAAGTACTTTATCTAAAGTTTTCGGACGCATACGAAACGCTAAAGGTGCTTTCATAATCATCAACTCCACACATTAATATATCATTTTTTTGAAAAAGTCTCTATAATAAAAGCGGTGATTATATGCGAGTTATTGTACAAAATGTTTTAAATGCTAATTTATCTATTGATGGTAAGGTTTATTCTAGTATTAATAGAGGATTTGTCTTATTAGTGGGATTTACTTATGGTGATAATGAAGATATCGCCTTAAAGATAGCTTCAAAGATTATTAAGTCTCGTGTATTTATGGATGAATCAGGTCTTACTAACAAATCACTTAGTGATATTGATGGCGATATTTTATCGGTTTCGCAATTTACTTTATATGGTGATATGCATAAAGGTAATCGTCCATCTTTTGTCAATGCTTTAAGACCAGAAGAAGCTAAAAAATTATATGAATATTTTAATAAATGTTTATTTAATTTATATCATAAAGAAATAAAAACTGGAGTATTTGGCGCTGATATGAAAGTAGCATTAGTTAATGATGGACCATTTACAATGATTTATGATAGCAAGGAGTTGATTAAAAATGACTAAAGTAATGATTGGATTATCTGGCGGAGTAGATTCCGCAGTTGCGGCATATTTATTAAAAAAACAAGGCTATGATGTCGTCGCGGGATTTATGCGTAACTGGGACGCTATTGCCAATGGTGATTTTTTAGGTAACCCAACTTTAAATAATGATTGTTGTCCGCAAGAAGCTGACTATGAAGATGCTAAAAAAGTTGCAGCAAAATTAGGAATAGAGTTATTTCGTATTGATTTTATTAAAGAATATTGGGATGAAGTATTTACATATTTCTTAAAAGAATATGAAAACGGAAGAACTCCAAATCCAGATATCTTTTGCAATAAATATATTAAGTTTGATGCTTTTTTAAAATTTGCTAAATCAAAAGGTTGCGATTATATCGCTACAGGACACTATGCTAAAAGAGTTGATAAAGATGGAAAAACTTTCCTTTATAAATCTTATGATCAAAATAAAGACCAAACATATTTCTTATCGCAATTAAATCAAGAGCAAATTGCTTCTTGTTTATTTCCATTAGGGGATATAGATAAAACGGAAGTACGTAAAATTGCTCATGAGTTAGAACTTAATGTTGCAGATAAAAAAGATTCCACTGGTGTATGCTTTATTGGTGAAAGAAACTTTAAAGAATTTTTGAAAAATTATATTCCCGCTAAAAAAGGTGATATTGTTGATATTAATACTTTAGAAGTAGTAGGACATCATGATGGTGTTTTATATTACACTATTGGTCAACGCCGTGGTTTAGGTATTGGTGGCATTAGTGGTAGAGTCGCTAATAGCTGGTTTGTCGTTAAAAAAGATGTAAAGAAAAATATTCTTTATGTGGCTTCTGGTAATGAAGATGAACATTTATTATCAGATCGTACAATTGTTAAAAATTGTGTCTTTAATAATGTGTTTCCAAAAGAAAATATGCATGTAGGATGTAAGTTTAGATATCGTCAAAAAGATTTAGGCGTAACAGTGCATATTGTTGATGAAACCACTATTGAATTAATACATGATGAACCATATAAAGCTGTAACTACTGGTCAAGCAGCAGTATTATACGATGGTGATATTTGCTTAGGCGGAGGAATAATTGACCAAGTATATTACAAAAACAAAAGAATTGATATTTAGTATTAATAAACAATTAATTTTAAAATAAATTCATATGAATTAAAAAAGCATTAGCTGGCGCTAATTTTTAGGAGTTCGTATGGTCGGGTCACTAAAAATCAAATTAGCCTTGAGACTAGTGCTTTTTTCATTATTCTTCGAGTAAATCCTCAATATTACAACCTAAAATCTTAGCGAGTTTATAAATAGTTTCAACTTGTGCTTTGTTTACATTATTTCTTCTTTGTTCATACATTTGAATGGATCGAAGTTCGACATCAGCTAGTTTAGACAGTTCATTTTGAGATAAGCCACGTGCTTGTCTAATCTTTTTTAAATTGGTGATTTCAGATTTTTTAAAATAAGTATTAGCAACATCAAAAAATTTAGTTATATCAGCTTCATGTAATGTTGGGTATAATCTTAAAACTTCTTCGATAGGTAAATAATTATTTATCTTATAGAAAGAATATCCTTTTTCGTATTGTAATTGTGCTAAAACCCAACCAGCCCAATAGTATTTGTCTTTATTAATATTTTCTTGATTTGGTATAATTTTTTTGTCTTCGTAAATTTCATTTAAATAATCTAGCGCGGAACAAGCAAGATATTTTGGGTTTCCTTTTTCGATTTGCTTTGCCACATTTGAATTAATAAATGTGTTCCAAAAAATTGTGGGGTTTATACCTATGCTCACAGCATGTTCAAACATTGTTCCTAAATTTTCTGCTACATATGGTAAATATAATTTGTTATATGTCTGAATTACCATTTTTTTATCCCTTTCTTATAATATCTATCATAAATATGTCATTAATTAGTGCTTTAGAATTTTTTAATCTTTTTAGATAATCTTCCCTTGCTTTTTCATCTCTTGTTTTTCTTTTTGCGTAGTATATTAATCTATCTGCTATTTCAAAACCTTCAAAATGAAGTTTTTCAAATGCGAGTTTACTTATTATTACAACTTGCTTGCCGAGTTGACCAAGTTCCATTGCTTTACTTAATTGTCTAAGAGAAATAGTGTTGTTTATAAAATCTCTTGCAAAACTAAAATATGAGTCATCAGCACGATAACCAATTATTATATCATAATTATTTACATCAATATAAAAATGTTTCAATAAGTATTCTTTTGCTTGAAGAGATATTTCATTGTTTAAATCAAAAGTTCTGAACTTTAACAAAATCGCAAGCCAGTTGAGTATAGAGTATCTTTTGTCTGTTAAATCTAATATTTTAAGCCCGGACAATTCAATAGAATATTTATTTACAAATCCATTATTCTCATAATTGCTACAAGACCATTCTTTTGCTAAGTCTAAATTTTTTGTGCAATAAAAGCCGAAACCATAGTCGTTTGTGGCTTTTCCTCCATGAAAATATGGCTTTTCGATAATATATTTTGAACCATGATATATTATTAGTTTTGTCATATTTTTCTCCTTTAATCTTTTTTAATTGTATCATTACAATGATATAAAATCAATGAAATATAAAACTTTTATACTATTTTAAAGATATAATTTAATTATTGCCTTAACCATTGCTTTAAAACATATTTATTAAAATTACTTTTAACATAGCTTGTTAATTCATTTGCTTTCGCTATTAAAACATCCAACTTAAAACATTTATTGATAAAAATACTAAAAAGTATTTTAAAAATTTTTAAATATGCTATAATACCATCGAAATCAATGAGGAAGAAGAAATTTAAGTATTGATTTATTAGAGACAATCTAGCGGTGAAAAAGATTGATATTAACTTAAATGAGCCACTTCTAAGAGCGAGCAAAACTCGACGTTAACTGCGTTAAAGTAAATTAAGTGCACTAATGTTAGTGAATTAGGATGGTACCGCGATTATTATCGTTCCTTATAATTTTTTAAGGAACGTTTTTTTATGTTTAGGAGAGTGTGAATTATGAAAAAAATGAGTGCAAACGAAATCAGAAATACTTGGTTAAATTTCTGGAAGAGCAAAGGACATTATATTGAACCTAGTGCTTCTTTAATACCAAATAATGATCCAACTTTACTTTGGATTAATGCCGGTGTAGCGGCTTTGAAAAAATATTTTGATGGAACAGAAATCCCAACAAATAGACGTATTACTAATGCACAAAAATCATTACGTACTAATGATATTGAAAATGTTGGTATGACTGCCCGTCACCATACATTCTTTGAAATGCTTGGTAACTTCTCAATTGGTGATTATTTCCGTAATGAAGTAATACCTTGGGCGGCAGAATTATTAACAAGTGATAAATATTTTGGTATTGATAAAGAAAAACTTTATATTACTTATCATCCAGATGATAAAGCAAGTAAAGAATTATGGATGAAGAATGGAATTAGTGAAGACCACTTAATTCCTTTAGAAGATAACTTCTGGTGTATTGGTGAAGGACCATGTGGACCAGATACGGAAATATTCTTTGATCGTGGCGAAAAATATGATCCAGATCATTTAGGATTAAGATTATTAAAAGAAGATATTGAAAATGATCGTTATATTGAAATTTGGAATATTGTTTTCTCGCAATATAATGCCGTAACTGGTGTTGACCGCAAAGATTACAAAGAATTACCAAATAAAAATATTGATACTGGTGCTGGTTTAGAGCGTTTAGCTTGTATTATGCAAGATACAGAAACTAACTTTGAAACTGACTTATTCATGCCAATTATCAAAGAAACTGAAAAACTTGCTAAATATCCTTATGATGATGAACATAAGATGGCGTACCGTGTTATCGCTGATCATATTAGAACTTGCACATTCGCTCTTTCTGATGGAGCAACTTTCTCAAATGAAGGAAGAGGCTATGTTTTAAGAAGAATTTTACGTCGTGCAGTAAGATTTGGCCGTAAATTAGGAATTGATAAACCATTTATGTATCATCTTGTGAGAGTATGTGCGGATAATATGAAAGATTTCTATCCATACTTAGAAGAAAAAGTTGATTATGTTTCTAAAATTGTTAAAGCTGAAGAAGAAAAATTCTTATCTACTTTAAATAGCGGTGAAGCTTTACTTCGTAAAATGATTGAAGGGAAAGATGTTCTTAGCGGAGAAGATGCCTTTAAGTTATATGATACTTATGGTTTTCCAGTCGAATTAACAAAAGAAATTTGTTTAGAAGCAAATGTTAAAGTAGATGAAGAAGGATTTAAAGTAGAAATGCAAAAACAAAAAGAACGTGCAAGAAACGCTCGTGGTAATTTGCAAAGTATGAATAAACAAGCTAAAGATTTATTAGAATTTGAAGTTCCTTCGACATTCTTATATGAAGCCACTACATGTAAAGCAAAAGTTGTTGGATTATTTGTTAACGGCGAAAAAGTTGATGAAATTAAAGAAAGTGGCGAAGTAGTATTTGATCAAACTCCTTTCTATGCAGAAATGGGTGGACAAGTTAGTGATACTGGCGTTATTGCTAATGATAATACTTCTATGCGTGTGGAAAATGTCTTTAAAGCACCTCGTGGACAACACTTACATCATGTTACTTTAGACTTTGGAAGTGTTAAATTAGGTGATGAATTTACTTTAACAATTGATGAAGTAAAAAGACATAAAATTATGGCTAATCACTCAGCATCACACTTACTTCAAGCGGCTTTAGTAAAAGTATTAGGAAGCCACGTTCACCAAGAAGGTAGCTTTGTTAATGATGAATACGCGCGTTTTGACTTCTCACATTTTGCTAAAGTTAGTGATAGTGAATTAAATGAAATTGAAAAGGCCGTTAATGAAATGATAAATGCTTCTATTGAAGAAGAAACAAAAGTCTTACCAATTGAAGAAGCTAAAAAATTAAATGCGACTGCTTTATTTAATGAAAAATATGGCGATGTTGTTCGTGTCGTTTGCTTTGGTGATGTATCTAAAGAATTTTGTGGTGGTACACATGTGAAAAACACTAAAGATATTGGTGTATTTGCAATTGAATTTGAAGAAGCCATTGCATCAGGCATTAGAAGAATTCAACTTCGTACTGGATTTGAAGCATATCGTTTATTAAAACAAAAAGAATTAATGTTATTAGAACAAAAAGTGTTATTAAACGCTAATTCAATTAATGAAAATAACTTACGCTTAAAATCTTTAATTAAAGAAAAAGAAGACTTAAGAAATCAAGTGAAAGTTCTTGAAGAAAAACAAGCTTTATTAATGTCGAAATCTTTAATGGAAGAATTTGGAGTATTTAATGGACACCACTTATTGGTTAAGTATTTACCTAATACTAATCGTGCTTCATTAATTAAAATTATTGATGAATTAAAAACTAAATTTGATGATGGTATTATTGTTTTAATTGGTGAAGAAAATGGTAACTATCCAATTACTTGTGCTTTAACTAAAGAGGCTATGGCTTCTGGACTTAAAGCCGGAGTTATTGTAAAGAGTGTTGCTAACCTACTTTTAGGATCAGGTGGAGGAAGACCAGATTTAGCCACAGGTGCAGGTAAAGACTTATCAAAATTAAGTGAAGTTAATGATTTAGTTAAAAAACTCATTGATTAATGAATAAAATATAAAAATAGGAAAAAAATAATTATGGGAAAAGTAATAGGTTTAGATTTAGGAACAAGAACATTAGGAATTGCTATTTCAGATTCACTTGGCATGATTGCTTATGGAAGAGAAACACATCGCTTTGAAAATGGAAATTATAAAGAAGCCGCAACTTACGCAGTTGAGTATGCCAAAAAAGAAGGTGTAACGGAGATTGCCTTAGGCTTACCACTTCATATGAACGGAGATGTGGGAGATCACGCGCAATCTGCGATGCGCTTTAAAGAAGAAATGCTTGAACTTAATCCTAATTTAAAAATTGCTCTTGTTGATGAAAGAATGTCCACAATGCTTGCCACAAGAAGATTACTTGAAGCAGATTTATCAAGAAAAAAGCGTAAACAAGTTATTGATAAAATGGCCGCGGTTGTTATTCTTGAAACTTATCTAGACTCACGCCACTAAGGAGAAAATATGGAACCAGCAGAAAATGAAATTATTGTAGTTGATGAAGATGGAACAGAATATCCAATGGAAATTCTCATGACTTATGAAAATGATGAAAGATGTGCAAAATATGTTTTATGTTATGAGACTGATGCACCGGATGATATATTTGCTTTCCGTTATGATGACGAACACAATTTAACTGAAGTTATTGATGATGAAGAATTAGATGAAGTAGAAGAAGTATTAAATGCTTTTCAAGATGATTCTAGTGAAGACTAATCACAAAATAACAATTATTGCAAGACTTAGTTTAATCGCTAGGTCTTTTTTTATGGTTTTAAATGAAAATAATTTTCACTTAATGTAAGAAAATAACTTTGTAGATAAAAATCTTAATTAAATTTCATAATAGAATAAGTTTTGAGGTGAACTTTATGCCTGTTATGAAACTTATACCAGCCTTAAAAGATTATTTATGGGGTGGAGATTATTTAAAAAAATATCGTCAAAGTAATTTAGATAAAATCGCGGAATCATGGGAACTTTCCATGCATAAAGATGGATTAAGTAAAGTTAATATTAATGGTGAAATTAAAAACCTTAAAGATGTTATTACTAATAAGGACTTAGGAAAGAATTCGGAGCAATTTTCTAATTTTCCGGTTTTAATAAAGCTTATTGACGCTAAAGATAATTTATCAGTGCAAGTACATCCAAGTGATGAATACGCTCTTAAATATGAAGGAGAGTATGGAAAAACGGAGATGTGGTATGTAATTGATGCTAAAGAAGATGCGGGATTATATGTTGGATTTAAAGAAGATGAAAACATTGATAAAGTAAGAAAGTATTTAAATGAAGGAACAATATTAGATCATTTAAACTTTTTTAAAGTAAAAAAAGGTGATGTGTTTTTTATTAAATCAGGTACAATTCATGCGATTGGAAAAGGTGTTACTTTAATTGAAATTCAACAAAATTCGAATTTAACATATCGTCTTTATGATTATAACCGCAAAGACAAAAATGGAAATTTAAGACCTTTACATATTGATAAAGCGTTAAATGTTATTGATTATCATAAATATAAACAAGTAAATCATGAAAAAAAATTTCTTGGTATCTCTAAATACTTTGCAAGTTATCAAAAAAATGCTATTATTGATAAGGAAATATTTGAACCTGATTCTTTTGTTTCACTTACTATTTTAGATGGTAAAGGAACAATAAACGGAATTACTTATCAAAAGTTTGATTCGTTTTTTATTTCCGCAGGTGAAAAATGTTTTATAGAAGGAGTAGGAACGTATATTCTTACAAAGGTATTGAAAATGGAAAAATATGTAATTGGCGTTGATATCGGCGGAACAACTTTTAAAATTGGTATTGTTAATGAATTTGGCCAAGTGTTAGCTAAAACCACTTATCCAGTTGATTTTAATCAAACTCAAGTAGAAATGATTGAAACATTAGGACGTAAAATTTTAAAACTTATGGAAGAAAATAATGTTTCAAAAGAAAATACATTAGGAATTGGTGTTGGATGTCCTGGATCAATTAATTCTATTGAAGGAACTTGTGACTTCTCTGGTAATTTAAGATGGAATCGTCTTCCAGTTGCTAAAATTTTAGAAAGAGTATGTGGTTTAGAAACTAAAATCAGTAATGACGCAAATGTAGCAACATTAGGTGAAGTCAAATTTGGTTGTGGCAAAGGATATAAAGATGTTATCATGATTACTCTTGGAACTGGTGTTGGTGGCGGAATCATCATTAACGGAAAATTATATGAAGGTAATGAAGGTAAAGGCGCAGAAATTGGACATAGCGTTATTCATATGAATGGTAGAAAATGCACTTGTGGCCGTAAAGGTTGCTTAGAAGCTTACACTAGTGCTTCAGCATTAGTAAATGATGCTAAAAAAGTAATGCGTAAATATAAAGATTCTATTATGTGGAAGAAATGCCAAGATAATATTGATAACTTAAATGGTAAGATCATTTTCGATAGCGCTAAAGAAGGGGACGCTGCCGCAAACAAAGTGTTAGATCAATACTTTGTATATTTAAAAGAAGTAGTATTAAACTTCTGTAATATCTTTAGACCAGAATTAATTATTATTGGTGGCGGATTAAGTGGACAAAAAGACTATTTATTAAATCGCTTAGTACCATTATTAGAAGAAGAAAATTATGGCTTCTTTAATACACCAAAAGTTGAAATTAAATGTGCAGAACTTGGTAATGATGCCGGTATTATTGGGGCAGCATCATTAATTGATTAATAATTATTAATTAAATAATATTTTTAAAAGTCGGAACTATGTTGATGTTTTTCGACTTTTTTTTATTAAAGAGAAAATTATACTAAATTAATAAAACTACTTATAAATAGACATATTGAATAAAAAAAATATATGTGATAAAATTAGTTCAGATTAATTTTAATCAAATTGATTTGAATAAAAAAATAAGGAGACAAAATTATGTTTATTGGTAGAGAAAAAGAGTTAAAAACGTTAGAAGACTTATATAGTAAAGATGGAATAGGTATGACTATTATCTATGGCCGTAGACGTATTGGAAAATCAACTTTAATAGCGGAGTTTATAAAAAATAAAAAAGCAATATTTTATACTGCGACAAAAGTTGGTAAAGAAAGAAATATAGAATTATTTGCTCGACAAGTAGTTGCGACTTTATTACCTGCACTTGATAACATAAAATTTGAATCATTAGAATCAATATTTGATTTTATTAATAAAACTATTGGTAAGGAAAAACTTATTCTTGTTATAGATGAATTGCCATATTGGGCAGAAAAAGATGATGCTTTATTATCGATTTTACAAAAATATGTTGATTCAATTTGGAATGATAAAAATTTAAAAATAATATTATGTGGCTCATCTTTAAGTTTTATGGAAAATAAAGTTCTAAGTGAAAAAAGTCCGATATTTGGAAGAAGAGAATCACAAATAAAATTAGAGGCTTTTGATTATTTAGAATCGGCTAAATTCGTGCCAAATTATTCTTATGAAGATAAAGCGATATGTTATGGAATAACAGGTGGTGTTGCTAAATATCTTTCTTTAATTAATCAAAATAAAAGTATTGATGAAAATATAATTGATTTGTTTTTTAAAACTAATGGTTATTTATATGATGAAACTAGAAACTTATTAACTCAAGAATTTTCTGATATTTCTTTGGTAAATAACATAATTGAAAAAATTGCATCTGGTGAAAATACTGTTAACTTGATTGCTAATAAAGTTGGTGAAAAGGAATCAACTATTTTGTATTCTTTAGACAAGTTAATTAGTGTAGGCTTAATCGAAAAGAAAAAATGTATAACAGAAGAGAATAATAAGAAAAAAACTCAATATGTCTTAAGAGATAATATGTTTAAGTTTTGGTACGAATTTATACCAAAAGCAACAAGTGTAATTGAAATTAATAAAGGTGACTTGTATTTTAATAAAGTTGTTAAGCCAAAACTTCACGAATATATGGGCAGTATATTCGAAAATATGTGTCGTTATTATACACTGGTTCATGGAATACAAGGCGATTTTGATTGCTTTATTACTAATGTTGGATCTTGGTGGGGAAATGAAATTACTATAAATAGTAATGGCGAAAAGAAAAATCAACCAACTGATATTGATGTAGTGGGAATATCCAATATTGATAAAAAGTATGTTATTGGTGAATGCAAATTTAAAAATGAAGTAATAGACAAATCTATTTATGACACATTAGTAAAAAGAGCAACTTTGATTTCTACAAAATATAAACTTAGTAAATACATTTTGTTTTCATTATCTGGATTTAGTGATTGGTTTAAAACACAAAATAATGATAATATTGTTCTTATTTCTCTATCTGAATTATATAAATAAGATAATTATTTAGCTCTTTTAAAGCGCATAATCTAGCAAAATTAATATGCTAAAACTTGTATTCGACCTTTGCGTATTACAAGTTTGACAATAAGAAAAAATGCTATATAATATTAGTGAAAGCTAGGTGATGATGAGTATGCATATAAGTAATGAATTAAAAGTTATTAGAGAAGTATTATCATTGACACAAGAAGATTTGGCATCAATTATTGGCGTTTCTTCCGATAGCGTTTATAGATGGGAAAACGAGAAAAAAGAAATTGAAGATAATAATATTGAATTAATTTATAATTTTGCCTATAGCAAAGGAATTTTTATAAATAAAATATATGAGCAAATAATGTATGAAGATTGTGAAAAAAGTGGCTTAAAACTCTTATTCCACGGAGCTAAAAATGTTATTAATATGCCAGTTGATTTGCAATATTCTAAAGAGAATAATGACTTTGGTAAAGGATTTTATTTAGGAGAAAATTTTGAGCAAGCATCTACTTATATTGCTAATACAACATCAAAATATGTTTATGCCTTTTCTTTAGATACTAGTGATTTAAAAATTATAAAATTTAATGTGAATACAGAATGGATGCTAGCAATTGCGTATTATCGTGGTTGGATTATGGAGTATAAAGATAATAATCTTATTAAAAATATTGTAAAAAAAATAGATGATGCTGATGTAATTATTGCTCCAATTGCCGATAATAGAATGTTTGATTTAATTTCTGAATTCGTTGATGGTAGCATAACAAATGAGCAATGCGAGTATGCACTTGCGGCTACAAATTTAGGCTCACAATATGTAATAAAAACAAATAAAGCAATTAATAATTTGAAATTTATTAAAATTTGTTTTTTATCAAATAATGAAAAAGAAGAGTATAAAAACAAGCGATTAGCTAACAATAATAGTAATTTAAACAAAGTAAAAGTTGCAAGAATAGAGTATCGTGGAAAGGGTCAATATATTGACGAATTTTTAAAATGAAAAAGTTAGATTTTAATGAAAGAAAATTATGCCAGTTGCAGGGTAAATTATTTGAAGAATCTCTTGATAAAACTCATTGTAGTTCACTAATTTTTATTAGAAGATTTATGTCATCAAATTTAGCAAAAAAATTTGATGATTATAGTTTTTTTGTAACTTCTTTAGATTTAAATGATTGCTTTATCGAACTAGAAAACGAATATGGAAAATCTACATATGGAAAAATAAAATATTCAGTCGATGAAATGTTTTGGATTGGCTATATTTATAGAGCGCTAGCGATTATTCTAAAGATAACTAGCAAAAAAGTATTTGCGTTATTTAACGCGAAAGAAATAATCAAATATTACAATATTTATCATACATTTGATATTGAACAAGCATGTGAAAAAATGATAGAAAGTATAAATTATCAAGTTCCTAATGTTTATGAGTATGCTTATAGATTATTAAAAAAATATCTTATACGCGAAAAGTTAAAAAAACTAATTGGTCAAGAAGTAACTGTGTATGTTGATAATAAAAATGCTATATCTAAAAAGACATCAACTTCTATTAGTTATGGCTTTATAAAAGAAATAATTACAGTTGATAATGAATATCAAAAAGTTATTACACTTGGGAAAAAAATGGATAATAGCGAAGTTTATAAAGGATTAGTATATGCCATTATTGAAAGTGAAAAAGATTTACCAGATAAATTAATAGTTGTTACTAATAAGCGGAAATATAATTTAAAAGATATCAATAAGATATTGAGTTCTCAAAAAGAAAATTATAAATATAAAGTTGTTAAGTAAAATATTAAATTATCATTTGCATATATTGTAATGGTGATTCTATGAAATTCTATTTGATTGGTATTAAAGGAACAGGTATGGCCGCTTTAGCGGGTATCTTGGTTGACGATGGACATGAAGTAAGAGGCAATGATATTGATCACATTGTGTTTACTAGTGATATTTTAAAAAAAAGAAATATAACTATTGATGTATTGCAAGAAGATAGCGATATTCCTAGTGATACGGATTTTGTTATTGTTGGACATTCTTTTATTAATCATCCAATTATTGAAAAAATAAAGAACAAAAATATTCCTTATAAAGAATATAATCATTTTATTCATGATTATTTTTCTAGTTTATATCAAGTGGCAATATGTGGCACACATGGAAAAACTTCCACAGTGGGATATTTTCATCACGCCATAAGTAATATTTTAGGATGCTCAATGTTACGCGGAGATGGTGTTGGTATCGGAGGATTTGCTAATAATATGATTGTATATGAAGCATGTGAATATTACGAACATTTCCTTACTTATTATCCTAATACAATTATTATTACTAATATTGATTATGACCATGTCGATTATTTTAAAACAAAAAGGCAATATAATAGTGCTTTTAATAAATTTTGTAAGCACGCTAATAAGGTGATAGTTAATTATGATTATAGGAATAAAATCCATCATCATAATTTGTTAACTTATGGAGTAAGCGAAAATGCTGATTATTATTTTAAAAATTTAGATTTAACACATGGAATTAAAGCGGATGTCTATTATAAGAAAGAAAAAATCTATCATCTTGATGTGGCAATTTTTGGCTTATATAATGCTTTACATTTATTAAGTGTTATTGCTTTCTTACATAGTTCAAATTTAAATATCGAAAAAGCTTTTAAAAATTTTAACGATATTTTTTGTATAAACCGTAGAATGCAACACAAGATAATAGCAAGAGATGTGTTTATTGATGATTACGCACATCATCCGAGTGAAATTTTAGCAAGTCTAGAAATAGCCCGTGAGATGTATCCTAGTCATAGAGTCGTAGGAATCTTTAAACCAGATCGTTATTCTCGACTAGTTAAATTTCAACGGGAATTTAAAAAAGTCTTATTAAACTTTGATAAAGCTTATATCTTACCAATTTATGAAGCAGTAGAAGCTAATACAAAGTTATTAAATGCAGATACTCGAATAAGCTATGTTGATACTTTAAATGAGTTAATAAACGAAGAAAAAGAAGAAAGCAACACAGTTTATCTATTCATGAGTTCCAAAAATATTGATGATTGGATTTATGGACTAGCGGATTTTAAAAGTTAAATCTTATAGGAGGCATTATGCATTTTCGAACTATGGCATTTGGATTCGGCTTAATTACCGGAGCAGCACTTACCATATCACTTCCATATTTCGTATCGAAAGCTAAGGAAATGTGTCGTAACGATGACCGAGAAAATCATGAGTCTAATAATGTTAAAAAAGTAACCGATGATATCAAACAAGAATTTTCTAAATTAAGTGGTGATGTCAATAAAGATGTCGATGAATTTATGAAGAAAATGGAAAAAGATATTACATCGAAAAAAAAGAAAAAGAAAAAATAAAACGATGGAATAAACATCTCATAAAGTGCGACTAGGCACTTTTTAATTTTGTAAAAGACTAGTAAAAATTAAAAAATATTTTTTAAACTCATTGACTATGAAAATCTTTTCATTTAAAATGAAAATGTATGAAAACAAGGAGGAATGTTAAATGGAAAATTTAAAAAGTAGAGTAACAATTTATGAAGTTGCAAAAATTTCAGGAGTTTCATTAGCGACTGTTTCTCGTGTTATCAATAACAACGCTTTAGTTGCCCCAAAAACTCGTGATAAAGTTAATGAGGTTATTAAGAAATTGGGTTATAAGCCTTCTGCCTTAGCGCAAGGTCTTGCAACATCTAAGTCGACTTGTATTGGTATTGTTATACCATCCGCAAACTATGTCTATATTTCTAACATGTTAAGTGGTATGACTGATAAAGCAAAAGAATTAGGTTATGATTTAAGATTATATACTACATCTCATAACCGCGAAGATGCTTTAAAAGTTATGGAAAAAGTTATTACTTCCCATGTTGATGGTGCGATTATATTTGATGATGAATTAGAAAACGAAGAATTAATGAAGATTGCTGGTTATGCTGTACCACTTGTAGCAATTAACAATGATATTGAAGCTAGCAATGTTGGTTGTATTCACTTTGGTTATGAACATAACATTCGTAATATCTTGAATGAATACTTAGAACATCCAACAAAAGAAATGTATTTCTTACATTCTCATAATTCCGGTAAATTATTAGCTAGAATTGAAAAAGTATTTGTTGATACTCATGTTAAACATAATATTAGTTATGGTATCTTAAGTAGTGATGACTCTTATTCTAAAACTTATAGTGATTTCTTAAAATTCTTTAAGTCAACAAAGAGCGGTTATTTCTTAACTTATCGTGATTCATTAGCCGCTGCAGTTATGAATGCTGCAATTGACTCAGGATTAAGAGTACCAGAAGATGTTGAAGTATTATCACTTATTGGTACTAAATATGCTTCAATTATGCGCCCAATGATTTCATCAATGCATATTGATTTATATAAGATTGGTGCTCAAGCTGTTGAAATGCTTGCTAAGATTATGAATAATGAAGAAGTCGATAAACATTATCGTATTGCTTCAGAATTTGTTAAACGTAATTCAACTTTATAATAAAAAACGAAGATAAGGATAGTAATAATTAATAAATTAGTAGAGAGTTTCTGGATGGTGCAAAGAAATAGTTGTTAATTATGAATACACCTTGGAGTTAGTGCTAATAACACTCGTTAATGCGCGTTAAGTATTGAGTCTAAGACTCACTAAGGTAGATAATGTGAATTATCTATGAATAAAGGTGGTAACACGATTAATTCGTCCTTTAATAGGGGCGAATTTTTATTTTTTTAAGGAGAAAACAAATGGAACTTTATGAAGAATTAGTGGCAAGAGGATTAATTGCCCAAGTAACAGATGAAAAATTAATCAAAGATTTAATTAATAATGGAAAGGCAACATTCTATATTGGTTTTGATCCAACTGCGGATAGCTTACATGTTGGTCACTTTATGACTTTAGTTTTAATGAAACGTCTCCAATTAGCGGGCAATCGTCCAATTGCGTTAATTGGCGGTGGCACTGGTATGATTGGTGATCCAAGTGGTAGAAGTGACATGCGTAAGATGTTAACAGTGGAAGATATTAATCATAACTGTGAATGCTTTAAAAAACAAATGGAAAGATTTATTGATTTTTCTAAAGGCAAAGCTTTAATGGTTAATAACGCTGATTGGTTACGTAATTTAAATTATATTGAATTACTTCGTGATGTGGGTGCTTGCTTTTCTGTTAATAATATGTTACGTGCTGAATGCTATAAATCACGTATGGAAAAAGGATTAAGTTTCTTAGAATTTAATTATATGATTATGCAAAGTTATGACTTCTATCAATTATTCTTAAAATATGGTTGTAACTTACAATTTGGTGGCGATGACCAATGGTCTAATATGCTTGCCGGTACTGAATTAATTCGTAAGAAATTAGGTAAAGATGCATCCGCTTTAACTATTAATTTATTACTTAATAGCGAAGGTAAGAAAATGGGTAAAACCCAATCTGGTGCGGTATGGTTAGATGAAAATAAAACTACACCATTTGACTTCTATCAATATTGGCGTAATATTGATGACGCTGATGTAGTTAAATGTATGAAGATGTTAACATTTATTCCACTTGAAGAAATTGCTAAATTTGAAAAGATGGAAGGAGCAGAACTTAATGAAGCGAAAAAAGTTCTTGCTTATGAATTAACAAGTATGGTTCATGGTAAAGAAAAAGCAGATATTGCTAAAGCAACTGCAGAATCTTTATTTAGCGCTGGTAGTGCTGCAAATATGCCAAGTGTAGAATTAAGTGAAGAAGATTTTACTGATGGACATATTGATATCTTATCATTACTTATGAAAGCGGAATTAGCTACTTCAAAATCTGATGCAAGACGTGCAGTAGAACAAGGCGGAGTTGTTATTGATAATGATAAAGTTAATGATGTTAAATTATTAATTAGCGTTGATCAAGTTAAAAATGGTTTTGTCTTACGTAAAGGCAAGAAAAACTTCAAAAAAGTAGAAATGAAATAATTATTATAAATGTATCTTAGGCTTTGTTACCTAAAGTTTAGGATACATTTTTTTATTTGCAAAATAATAAAAAAGAGAATACATAAAGCATTCTCGTAATTAGTTAATTAATGGTTTTATGCTGGCTATCAGTCCCAACACCCTTTCGAATGTCTATAAGTCGATAAAATAATTAAGTCCCTATCGCGGACTACAATTTGTCTCCTAATTGCAAGGCCCAATATCCTTACGAATATCTTTCGTCTTGGTAATTTAACCCGCCCAAGCACAGTTCAGCTTTTACGTGCCATAACACGGTACATCTAAGTACATGTTTATTATATCACGTATATTAAAAATTTAAGATAATTTTATTTGTTTTTGGACCTTAAATCATCAACTAGTAATTTTATATGGGCTATTTCTGATAATGTAAGTCCATCAACATTTATTGTTGTAGTATCTGATAATCCAAGCAAATAATCGGTTGTTACATTAAAAAATTTTGATATTTTTATGAGCATATCTATCGATGGAAGTATGTTATCATTTTCCCAATTAGATACGCATTGTTTTGTTACGCCCAAATTTTTTGCTAATTCAACTTGATTGATATTAAAACTATCTCTTAATTCACGTATTGTTTCTCCAATCATTATCGAAATCACCACCAGTTAAAAAACAATTAGTCAACTATATATTTACTATGATAAATGCAAAAGTTGACTTTATAAAAATACTAAAGTACAATATTAATCAACCAAAGACCAAAAATTTTTGTTTGAATTATTTTAGAAGTGGGGGCGACATAAAAAGTAGTAAAAGTTAATTTTAAAAGGCAAGTGAATGTTTTTGTTATGGAAAAATATTTTATAGTGTAAAAGAGGTGATGGCTATGACAACTAAAGAAATAATATTTACGTTAATAGGGACTTTTATTGGCGCTTTTGCAACAATGTTTGTTGGTATTTTATCAAATAGATTTTCATATAAAAGTTTATTTGCGGAAACTATTTCAAAAAGTAGAAATAATTGGATAAATATATGGAGAGATGAAATTTCGAACTTTTTAGCAATCGCGGATATGTTAAGATTTGAAAAAGTGAATAAAACAGATCATGATTATGTTGAACTTATGAAGGAATATCATATTGCTAAAAATAAAATCATAATGAGATTAAATATGAATGAAAAAAGACATCAAGAAGTGTATCTATTAATTAATAAAATAGCCTATGAAGAAATTGATGATGAAGAATATAGAGTATTAAAAGAATCATTAATGGCAGTTACACAAGATCTATTAAAAAATGAATGGGAAAGAGTAAAACTAGAAGCGAGAGGTAGAAGAAAATGAGTAAAAATACAACAAATATAGATGAAAAAGTAAAGCAAAAAATCACAGATGAAGAAGTAAAAAACCATTTGCTAAATATGTTATTGATAATATGGTCAATCTCATATCTTGCCATTGTAATTTGTTTGTTAGTTGCACTTTTTGTGAAAGAAGATAAATACGTTGTCTGTACAATAATACTAGGATGTACATTAGTAATAATCACAGCAACTATTTGCCTAACAATTATTATTTGTAAATGCTTGTCAACTAGAGATAAAAACGATAATCCTTATCAGGAGGCACTTACAAACATGTTGACATCTACTAATAAAAAAGGAAATTCTGGTAATTCAGGTTCACCTTCAACTCCAATTACACCTGCAAACCCAACTTCACCAGCAACTCCAATTGATCCTACAACTCCAATTGATCCTACAACTCCAACTGATCCTACAACTCCAACTGATCCTACAACTCCAACTGATCCTACAACTCCAACAAAATAATTTAACTCTTTCAGTTGGAAAAACCAAAAAAATTATATCGTATTCCAACTGATTAGTAATAACACACAACTGCTTTACGTACTAAAGCAGTTTTTTAACGACTAAAAAAGCCACCCATGACTGAGTGGCTTTTAAGCATCTTAGTAGTACAAGAGTAAAATTATAATTTACGGTTGTAGTATTCAACGATTTGAGCTTCTTGGATATCTTGAGCTAATTCTCTACGTTCTGGTTCACGTAAGAAGATGCCTTCTTTCTTTTCAGCATCAACTTTAACGTAAGGAACTACGATAGCGTTAGATTCAAGAGATTCAGCAATAACCTTTAAGTTTCTTGATGATTCTTTAACAGCAATGACATCGTTGACAGAGCATAAGTATGATGGAATATCAACTTTCTTACCATTGACTAAAATGTGTCCGTGGTTTACTAATTGACGAGCAGCACGACGTGTACGAGCAAATCCCATACGATAAACTAAGTTATCTAAACGAGATTCTAAGATACGCATAAATGCTAAACCTGTAACTTCTTTAGAATTAGAAGCTAACATAAATAAACGTGTAAATTGACGTTCATTAACACCATACATTTCACGTAATTTTTGTTTTTCAACTAATTGTTTACCGTATTCAGTGAGTTTCTTTCTCTTTTCTGTAGGTGCTTTACCAGGAGCATAATTACGTTTCTTTAATTCAACACCAGTTTCTAAAATAGAGAAACCTAATCGACGTGATTTTTTCCAACTTGGTCCTGTGTATCTTGACATTGATTTTTCCTCCTTTTCCTTTATTTTTTGCATAAATAAAGCAATAGGTGCAAATCCCTAACTCCGGATGTTTTGCTTAATTATTTCACCTTTCAGCGTGGTTACTTTAAACAGAACTTGCAAAACGTCAGACGAGCAGTATTTACATGCTGCATAAATATGCGTTATTATTCTACACAACTAAGGTGTATGAGTCAATGATTTTTTTTGTTTTTTGGAAAAAACATAAATTAGCCTAATAAAAACTGGCTTAATGCTAAACCAGAATTTATTTTTATAATTTATAATGTTTTTTAGAAAAAAATTATTCGGCTTTTTCCTTTACTTCTTCAACAGGTGCATTTTCATCAACTAATTTGATAAGACCTTTTTCAAGAGCAACACTAGGGTGTTTAAATTTCTTTCCGCTATAATCGACAACGATATTACCTTTAACATCAATATCGACAATTGTTCCTTCCCCTCTAGCGCCTTTGACTTTTTTTCCAATTAATTCTTTTGCTTCAGCCATTTTTTAATCCTCCTTATATGAGTATTTTATCGTATTTTTTAAACTTTTTCAAATTGTTTGAATACATGAATTGTAAAATAAACGCTACCACTAAAATTAAATATTTTTGTGCGAAACATATTTAATTAGTAAAAGCAACTAATCATTAGATTGTCTTTTACTAATTTCTTTAAGAATTATATCTTTAACTTCTTCATATTTATATGCATGTATTTTGCTTTCTTTAGATAGAGGCATTATACAATCCCCAATATAATAAGAAGTAATATTACATTTAGTTGCGGGAATATAATCATCACTTTCATTATTACAGAAATATATTACTTCATCTAGTTTTAGATTGTTTTTCTCTAATATTTCTTGATAATACTTAGTATTTGGTTTACAAAAGTGCGATACTTCATAGCTTGTTATGTAATCAAAATCAGACTCTTTTAAATTAATAAATCCCATTCTAGTAAGCATTCCATCTTTTGGAAATACTGGATTAGAAGCAATAATTGTTTTTAATCCTAAACTTCTTATAAAATCGATAATCTTTTTAGCGTATGGATTATCTTTAGTCATAACTTTAGCGTTTTTGAAATCAGTTAGATAGAAGTTATCAATTTCTTCCTTATCTTTTAATTTGTCTTTTCCATAAATTGATGCAAAGTGATTCCAAAATACTTCTTCATTAGTTTTTGATCCATCATTTTTGAGCATGAGTTTAGTGCCTTCCCATACTGTTTTGATTAATAAATCTTTGTCATAGCCTAGGGGCGCTAAACGGTGGCATAATAAGCCAAAGTAAACTTTGGTGAATTCTTGTTCGTCCATTGGTAATAATGTACCATCTAAATCAAATAAAACTGCTTTTAACATATAATTAACCTCACTTATGTGATTATAACATTTATTAAATGACTAAAGTAACAATAAAAGGATTATATTTTTAATTTTATTACACGCAAAAAAATGAAAACGCTACCAAAAATAATAATTTGGCAAAATTATTGTTTATATAATTTAGATATTATATAATGAATCTGATTTTGGGTTTTTTTGATTGCCTAAAATCATATCCTAAAAACATATATTGATAATAAATGATTTTTAGGAAAAAATCAAATTATTAGGAGGTAAATTATGGGTGTTAAAATTGTAGAAACATCCTTACGAGATGGACATCAATCTTTATTTGCCACACGTATGACTACTGATGAAGTTATCTCAGTAGCCAAGGAACTTGATGATGCAGGTTATTATGCATTAGAAGTATGGGGCGGAGCAACATTTGATGCTTGCCTTAGATTCCTTAACGAAGATCCGTGGGAAAGACTTAGAAAAGTCCGTGCCGTATGTAAGAAAACTAAACTACAAATGTTGTTTAGAGGACAAAACATATTAGGATATCGTCACTATTCTGATGATGTAGTGGATATGTTTTGTAAAAAATCCATAGAAAATGGTATTGATATTATTCGTGTGTTCGATGCATTAAATGATATTAGAAATCTTGAACAAGCGGTTAAATCTACTAAAAAATATGGTGGAGAATGTCAAATTGCTTTAAGTTATACAACTTCTCCAATTCACACAATTGAATATTATGTGAACTTAGCTAAAGAAGTTGAAAAATTAGGCGCTGATTCTTTATGTATTAAAGATATGGCTGGTGTATTAACTCCAGAAGATGCTAAAAAGTTAATTAAAGCATTAAAGAAAGGTACAACATTACCAATCGAATTACACTCTCACTGTACTGGTGGAATTTGTGAAATGACTTATAAGGCAGCGATTGAAGCTGGTGTTGACATTATCGATACATGTTTAGCTCCTTTATGCGGTGGAACAGCTCAACCTTCAACACAAGCATTCAATGTTGCGTTTAAAGGTACAAAATATGATCCAAATTTAAATGTTGATGCTCTTCATAAAGCAGAACCATTAATGGAAAAAATTAAAGCTAAATATTTAGCAAATGGCTTATTAAATCCAAAAGCATTATCAGTAAATCCAAACATCTTAACTTATCAAGTACCTGGTGGTATGCTTTCTAACTTAATGAACCAATTAAAAGGCCAAGGTGCCGAGGATAAATATGAAGAAGTATTAAAAGAAGTACCTAATGTTCGTAAGGACTTAGGATATCCACCTTTAGTTACTCCTTTATCACAAATGGTTGGTACTCAAGCTGTATTTAATGTCATTACTGGCGAAAGATATAAAATGGTTCCAAATGAAATCCGTGATTATTTACATGGTAAGTATGGTAAAGCACCTGCACCAGTTAATCCAGAAGTTCAACATAAGATAATTGGCGATGATGAAGTTATTACTTGTCGTCCTGCTGACTTATTAGAACCTGAATTTGAAGCACTTAAAGAAAAATATAAAGATATTGCTAAGTGCGATGAAGATGTTTTATCTCTTGCTTTATTTGAAAAAGTAGCAACTGAATTCTTAACTAAGAAATATCATCCAGAACCAGTGGAAGAAGTCGAAGAATTCAATGTTATCTTAGGAGGTAAATAATTTATGTTTTTAAAAATATTAACTGATGTTGGTACATCAGCCGGACCAATGATTGATAAAGGCGATACAATGAATTTAGGTGATGGCGCAATTTTCTCACTTGTTGCTATTGTAATGGTATTTGCTATTTTACTTATCTTTATTGGAATAACCGAATTAGTATTCAAAGCTATTTCTTTATTTGATAAAAAGAAAGCTGATAAAGTAGTAGAAAATGCTCCACAAGTTACTTCTAATGAGCCAAAAGAAGTAGTCATTACTGATGATGATATGATGGCCGCGGTTTTAGTGGCCACAATCGACTATCGTAATGAAGTGAAAAAAGATGTTCGTGTTGTTAATGTAAAACAACTTTAATAAGGAAAGGATTTTAAATTATGAAAAAGTATAAAGTTAAAGTTAACGGAAAAGTTTATGAAGTTGAATTAGAAGCAGTTGAAGAATCTCAAGGACATGTTGTTAGTGATGCTGCTCAACCTGCTCCAATAGCTAATACAGCTGCACCTGCTGAAGGCGCAACTATCAATGCTCCAATTAGTGGTAAGGTATTAGATATCAAAGTTAGTGTTGGACAAAAAGTTAACAAAGGTGACGTAGTTTGTATTATTGAAGCTATGAAACTTGAAAATGAAGTATTAGCATCTGTTTCAGGAACTGTTAAAGAAATCAAAGTTAGTAAAGGCGCCATGGTATCTAACAAACAAGTTCTTATCGTAATCGGATAATATGAACATAATTGATTTAATCGTTAGATTCTTAAATGAAACTGGCATTGTTTCTTTCTTTAAAGGAGACGGCTGGATGAATCTAATTATGATTGTGATTGGCTGTGTATTTTTATACTTAGCTATTAAAAAAGGATATGAACCTTATTTATTAATCCCTATTGCTATTGGTATTATCTTAGTTAACATTTATCCTGATATTTATGTTACAAAAGACGCTACTGGTAAAATTATCAGTCGTGGGTTATTGGGCACATTGCATATAGGTGTTGAACATGAATTATATCCTTGCTTAATCTTCATCGGTATTGGCGCAACAACCGATTTTGGACCGTTAATCACAAACAAAAAGACTATGTTACTTGGAGCAGCAGCTCAATTAGGTATATTTGCAGCATTCTTTGGTGCTCTTGCCTTAGCTCAAACAGGTATAGAAGCATTAAAGTTCACTGTTGGTGATGCTGCTGGTATTGGTATTATTGGTGGCGCAGATGGCCCAACCGCTATCTTAGTCTCTAATAAACTTGCTAGCCCTGATTTAACTGCGGGTATTGCTCTTGCTGCTTATTCTTATATGGCTTTAGTTCCAGTTATCTTCCCACCTATTATCAAGGCTTTCACAACTAAAAAAGAACGTCAAATTCGTATGGAAGAAACAAAACAAGCTACAAAATTACAAAGAATTTTATTCCCAATTATCGCAACAGTTGTATGTTGTGTAATTGTCCCATCTTGTACACCTTTAATTGGTTGCTTAATGTTTGGTAACTTAATTAAAGAATCAGGCGTTGTACCAAACTTAGTACATACTGCTGCGAATGCGTTACTTTACATTTGTACAATCTTATTAGGATTATCTGTTGGTGCTACCGCAATCGGTACAACATTCTTACAAGCTAAAACATTAATGATCTTCGTATTAGGTATTACTGCCTTCGTAATTGCTGCAATTGGTGGATTACTTGGTGGTAAGATAATGTGTAAGGCGACTAAAGGAAAAGTTAATCCAATGATTGGTGCAGCTGGTGTATCTGCTGTTCCAATGGCAGCTCGTGTTGTTCATAAGATTGGACAAGAAGAAGATCCAGAAAACTTCTTATTAATGCACGCAATGGGACCAAACGTTGCTGGTGTTATTGGTAGTGCTGTTGCTGCTGGTATCTTACTTTCTATGATTGGCTAGTCTATTATGCGTAGTAAAGTATTAAAAGAAATATGTTTAAACGCTATTTTATTAGCATTATTAATTGTTAGTGCTCAAATATCTCTTAAAGTTGGTTTAACAACTTTTACATTACAATTGCTTGTAGTATTTATTATTACAAGCATTTGTAGTTTAAAGAACTCATTAATTATTATAAGTTGCTATATTATTATGGGACTTATTGGTATTCCAGTATTTGCTTCTTGGGGATCAGGATTTGCATATGTAACAATGCCAACATTTGGCTTTGTATATGGGTTTTATTTTGTAGCCATAATTCAATTTATTGCAAATAAAATAACTGAAAAACATACAAAAAAATATCGCTTTATTGGTTATATTATTGGTGGATTAATTTCTCTTGTTGTTTTATATGCCGTGGGCTATCTTCATGGCTATATTATTCTTAATGAAGTCAATGATAAAGGTTATACACTTTCTAAATTATTCTCTTTATTTATTGCTCCTTATATTCCATTTGATTTAGCTAAACTCGCCATTAGTGTATTTATTAGTGATCGTTTAGTGGATTTAAAAAATAAATATATTGAAACACATCCTTATGAAGAAAAAGATAGTTAAAGAAATCCATTTTGAATTTGTTGATTCAACATCAACTTATATTAAAAAACACTATGAAGAATTAGAAAATTTAACATTTGTAAGTGCTGATTATCAAAGTAATGGACACGGAAGAATGGGAAGAAGTTGGGAAAGTAAAAGTGGTGAGAATTTGATGTTCTCATTTATAATTAAAGATCCTAAACTAATTGAAAAGTTTTCTTCTATTTCTATTAGTTCTGCTGTTGCTACTTTAATTACTCTAAAGTCATTTGGTTTAGAAAATGTCACTATTAAATGGCCCAATGATGTCTATGTTAATGATAAAAAGATTACAGGAATATTATTAGAAAGTTTATCTCTTGATAATGAAATTAAATTCTTAGTTATTGGAATTGGCGTTAATTTAAATGTTAAATCATTTGATGAAATTTTAAAAACTAAAGCAACAAGTTATTATTTAGAAACTAATAAAACTATTGATATCAATATGTTTAAAAATGAGTTATTTAAAAATATCTTAAATATATTAGAACAAATTAAGATAAATAATGATGATTATTTAGTTATTGCTAATAAATATAATTATTTATATAACAAAGAAGTATATGGAGAAATTAATAACGAAAAGAAACTAATTAAAGTATTAGAAATTAATAAAGATAATTCCTTACATGTTCTAGTAGATGGAGTTAGTAAAGATTTATATTATGGAGAATTAACTTTCCATATTAATGAGTAAAACATCACTTAATTGTGGTGTTTTTATTATACGCTATTGACCTAAAGTTAGGTTTAGGTATTATATTGTATGTGAGGTGAATATTATGAAAAAAACAACACAAACTGCAGGAAGAAAAGCTTTAGGAGAATTCGCACCAGAATTCGCCCATTTTAATGATGATGTCTTATTTGGTGAAAATTGGAATAACGAAGATATTGATGTTAAAACAAGATGTATTGTAACATTAACCGCACTTATATCAATGGGAATTACTGATTCGTCATTGGTATATCATTTAGAAAATGCCAAGAAAAATGGAGTAACAAGAAAAGAAATAGCAAGCATTATTACCCATATTGCTTTTTATGCTGGTTGGCCAAAAGCATGGGGTGCATTTAATCTTGCTAAAGAAGTTTGGAAAGAAGAAAATAGTGAAGATGCAAAAGCAAAACACCAAGCAAGTATGATTTTTCCAATTGGTGAACCAAATGTCAACTTTGCTAAATACTTTATTGGTCAAAGTTTTTTAGCGCCACTTTCAACATCACAAGTTGGTATTTTTAATGTTACATTTGAACCTAAATGTCGTAATAACTGGCATATTCATCATGCTAAAAATGGTGGAGGACAAATCTTAATTTGTGTTGCAGGAAAAGGCTATTATCAAGAATGGAGTAAAGAAAAAGTGACAATGTTACCAGGAGATGTTATAAACATTAAACCTGGTGTTAAACATTGGCATGGGGCAAGTGAAGATTCTTGGTTTTCACATTTAGCTATTGAAGTACCGGGCGAAGAAACTAGCAATGAATGGTGCGAACAAGTTAGTGATGAAGAGTATTATAAATAATGCTATTTATTAAAAAAAGAATTAATCATAAATGTAATAATAAATTTTATATTACTAGACGAAAAGAAATAATTATTAGGTCATAGAACATGAGTTTTTATGACCTTTTAAAATTTTATAGCAATTTTAGAAAATAAATAAATATTTATTTATTTTTATGCTATACTAAAATAGTCAGTTAGATGAGAGGTGTTTTGGTATGATTTTAAGTAAATTTAGTGATTGGTGGAACAAAAATATAAATATTATTTTTATTGTTATGATTGTGGCAATTATTGTGATATTTGTCCTTATAACTTTATTTAATTTAGTACTTAAAAAGCATAGATTAGCAAAGGCAACAAGAGAAATTGAAAAGAAATATGAACATTATCGTACAGTTTTAATAGGTGAAGCTTCTTCATCTTTAAAAAGAATTTATGCTATTTCTAGTTGCAACTTACTTTATGTTGACACTTATACTAATTTATTAAAGAAATATGAAGATTTATTACAAACACAAAATGATCAAGCCACAAATGCTTTACAAATGCTTCATGATAGTTTAGACAAAACTAAAGGAAAAGCTAATAAAGAAAGCATTAAAAGAAATCGCGCTATATTGGAAGATTATTGTAATCAAATCGAAGCATTCGTAAATGAATTAAATGATTTATTACATAATGAAAACGAAGCACAAAAGAAAGCTTTAGCCCAAAAAGAAGATTTAAGAAATATTAAAGCTTTATATTTTGAACATGAAGGCGAATTGAAATTAGTGGAAGATTCATTTGATATTTTATTTAATAATATCGATGAAGCATTTAAACGTTTTGATGAAGCAATCGATCGCGCTGATTATGAAAATGTTGATGCCATACTTGAACGCATTGATATGGCTATTAAAGAACTTAAACCAGTAATTGAACAATTACCATTATTATGTGTTAAAGTTAGTAATGTTGTTCCAAATAAGATTTCAGTATTAAAATTAAAATATCAAGAAATGATACAACAAGGTTATCCTTTAAATCATCTTCATGTTAATAGCACTATTGAACAATTTGAGGCTTCTTTACAAGATATAACACAACGTTTGAAATCATTCAAACTAAAAAACTGTAACGATGATTTAGAAAACATTTTGGAATGTATTAATAAATTATTAGAAAAATTTGAAGAAGAAAAGAGCGCTAAGGAAGAATTTTCTTCTTCAATTGATGATGTTTATAAATCAGTGAAAGATTTAGAAAATAAATCAGTAAAGATTTGTAATATTATTCCAGAAGTTCAAAAAGACTATATTATGTCTGATAAATATATTAATGAAATCGATGTTATTAAATTCAATGTTTCTCGTCTTGATACTATCAAACGTACTTTAGATACTTATATTCATTCAAATACCAAACAACCTTATTCATTACTCCGCAATAAATGTAATGAATTGGCGGACGAAGCAAAAGTGGCTTCTTTAAAATTAAATGATTTCTCTTCATATTTATTATCGCTTGAAAGTGATTTTAATTCCGCAAATGACATTATCTATAATGGCTATTTTGAACTTAAAAATACTTATAAAGTTATTCATGAAACTTATGTAACTGATTATGAAAATCAGCAAAAAGAAGCATTTGCTAAAGCATTTGCCCTTATTGATGAAATTGATGCACTATTAAAAATTAAACCAATTGATATTGCTAATATTAATAATCTAGTTATGAATTTTATTAAATACAAAGATGAATTAGTTAAATCTAATGAAGAAAATGCTAATTTTGCCTTATTAACTGAAAGTTTAGTGGTGTACGCTAATCGTGAAAGATATCATTTAAGCGATATTAAAGTATTATTAAATCAAGTCGAAACATCATTTTTCGATTTAGAATTTGAAAAAGCTTATTTAGATGCAGGAAACACAACTAAAAAACTTAAACATGCATCAAATATCGAAAAAGAATAGGCTTTAACTCAGTTAAAATTTAACTGATTGCATATTCTAAATTAAGTGGAGGTTTTATTTTGATTTATTTTGATAATGCTGCGACGACAAGCGTCAATAAAGACTTACTAGTATCCTTTAATCAACTTGTGGAAAAATATTATGGTAATCCTTCTAGTAACCATAAATACGGTTTAGAAAGTAGCCGTCTTTTAACTTTAGCGCGTGAACAAGTGTTAAGTCTTTTAGGTTTAGATAAAAACTATGAAATTATATTTACTTCTGGTGCAACTGAATCAAATAACCTAGCTATTAAAGGTGTTGCTTTAGCGTATAAAAACCGCGGAAAACATTTGATAACCACTAATGTGGAGCATCCTTCAGTTCTTAATGCTTTTAAACAATTAGAAGAAGAATTTGGTTTTGAAGTAACTATTTTACCAGTTAATGAAAAAGGTATAATTGAACCTGATACATTAAGAAAAGCTATGCGCAATGATACAATTTTAGTTTCAATAATGCATGTTAATAATGAAACAGGCGAAGTTAATGATATTGAAGCACTAAGCAAAATTGTCCATGAATATCCAAAATGTTTCTTCCATTCTGATACGACGCAATCAATAACTAAAATTGATGTTAATTATAACTTAATTGATATGTTTATTGCTTCTAGTCACAAAATTCATGGCTTAAAAGGATCGGGATTTTTAGCAATAAGAAAAAACATTAAACCATTACCACTTTTATCTGGTGGTGGACAAGAATTTAATTTAAGAAGTGGTACAAGCGATATGCCAAAAGATGTAACATTAGCAAAAACTTTACGTCTTGCTTTAGAAAATAAAGATAAAAAATTAAAAAAAGTGCAAGAGATTAATAACTATATTCGAAAAGAATTAGCAAATTTTGATGAAGTAGTAATTAATTCATCTTTAGATGCTTCACCATTCATATTAAACTTTTCTTTATTACGCCATAAGGCAAGTGTAGTTGTTGAAGCTTTATCGCTTAAAGATATCATGGTATCTACAATATCTGCTTGTTCATCAAAAAAAAGCAACAAGTCTTACGTTTTAGCGGCTATGAATAAGAATAGTGTGGAAGCCTCTAATCCAATCAGATTAAGTTTTGATGAATCTAATACTTTAGAAGAAGCACAAATATTTATAACTACTTTACATAGCATTTTAGAAAGTACTAAAGAACAGGAGTAACATAATGAATAATATTAACTATGATCATATCATGATAAGATTTGGTGAGTTGTCTACCAAAGGAAAAAATAAAAAAGATTTTATTAATACATTAGGTGTTAATGTCAAACATGCTTTAAAAGATTTTAAAAATCTTGAATATCAAGTACGTATGGATCATATCTATATCAAATTAAATGATACTGACTATGAACCAATTATTGAAAGATTAAAAGATGTATCAGGAATTTATTCTTTTTCGCTTGTCATGAAAGTTGATCGTGACATTGAAAACTTAAAGAATATGGTTTTAGATTTACTTAAAAAAGAAAATAAAAATACTTTTAAAATAAAGGCAAAACGCGCTGATAAATTATATCCAATCATTAGTGATGAAATTAATCGTGTTATCGCCGGATATATTTTACAAAATACTAATTATAAAGTAGATATTCATAATCCGGATGTTTTAGTATCTATTACTATTCGTGCTGATGCCGCTTATATATTTACAAGTGACATATTAGGTGCAGGTGGTTATCCTTTAGGGGTGGGCGGCAAAGCACTTCATATGATATCTGGTGGTATTGATTCCCCAGTTGCCGCATATTTAATGATGAAAAGAGGAGTTAAAATTGAGTGTATTCACTTTGCTTCTCCACCATATACTAGTGAAGCGGTAATTGATAAATTAAAAGATATTTGTAAAGAACTTAATCGCTATCAAGCACGTATTAAAATACATGTTGTGCCATTTACCAAGTTACAAGAAAATATTTATAAATATTCGAATGAATCTTATGCCATTACCATTATGCGTCGTATGATGTATCGTATCGCGGAACGCTTAGCTAAAAAATATAAATGCTTAGCAATTTCTAATGGAGAATCAGTAGGACAAGTAGCCTCACAAACACTTGCTTCTATTAATGTTATTAACGGAGTTACTAATACTCCAATTATTCGTCCAGTCGCGGTAATGGATAAAATTGAAATTATTAAATTAGCAAAAAAGATTAATACTTATGATATATCCATTCGACCTTATGAAGATTGCTGCACAATTTTTGAACCAAAAAATCCTAAAACAATGCCAAAATTAGATGAAGTCGAAGCATTCGAACAAAAATTTGATTTTGAAGGTGATATTAAATATTGTGTAGAAAATGTTGAAACTATCGTTATTGATGAAAAAAATAACGCGGATGATAAGAATTATTTATAATTTTTAAAAATACGCAAAAACTAACCTCAATAGGAGGTGAAATTTGTGAGACAAAGTCGTTCTAACAAAAACACTACAAGAAAGAGTTCTACAAAAAAAGCTGCTACCACTAATAAGCAACGTGGAACTAAATATGAATATGGAGAAGATTTAGATGTAAATAACTCGCGCGTTAGAAATTCTAATCATGAATCTAAACGTGGATGTTCATCAAGCAAACGTTCTTCTTCAAGAAAACAATCAAGTAGAAAATAGATTTAAAATGCCATAGAATTCCGCTATGGCATTTTTTTTGAATTATTTTATTGAAGCAAGTTAATAATATTATTATGAAAACGTTAATGATTATTTTGTTCATATTATTATTGATTTTGTTATTTATAACTATGTTTTTATTTATTAATTTAAAAATAAAAGTTATTATTACTTATCGTTTTATTAAAGTATATTTATTTAAGATTAAAATATTAGAGATAGAATTAGGTAAAATTATTGCTTCAA
>ERZ1106943.484-NODE-484-length-52371-cov-5.820686_pt1 | contig 52371 bp, 56 predicted proteins | sample MGYA00403671_ERZ1106943 | MGnify/ENA primary metagenome ERZ1106943 (study PRJEB35170, sample SAMEA104062427) | human gut metagenome | biome: human gut; feature: human-associated habitat; material: faeces | place: Denmark | collected 2012-06-14 ...
TTGCCTTGGAATTTTAAAAATCGATTCCCTTTATCAAAATAAGATTCATTCGGTCAATCTTTGACGCTTACTCAAAATCGTATCACAGAATATCATAAAAAGCACAAAAAAAGCTCGATCAAATCGAACTTTATTAAAAAAACTGGTGCAGGAAATGAGACTCGAACTCACACGGGTGTTTCCCATACGCCCCTCAAACGTACGCGTCTACCGATTCCGCCATTCCTGCGGTGAAACTATTATAACATTTTTTCATGTCTTTTCAATGATTATTTAAAAAGACAAGAAAAGATATGGTTAGCTGTTACTTTCGTTTATGTTTTTTATTATAGTTACTTATAGTTTTTTCATATTGTGCATAAGTGTTTTCAGCCATTGTTTCAAAAGAAATAGGAATAGTTTTTGATGCGCATTCGCCGATTTTTTCTAATTCTTTTTTGTTGAAAATATCAAGAATCTTATTTTTCATATCTTCAATAGTATCATGAGCTAAATATCCATTATATCCATCAGTGAAAGGTTCAGCCACACTTGAATTAATAGTTAAAAGACAAGGGGTTTTCATTGTACAAGCTTCACGGACGGCAATGGAGGCATTATCATATGTGCTAGGAAAGAAAAATAAATTAGCAGCGGAATATACACCGCTTAATAAGGAAACATCATTTATTTTGCCTAAAAAGTGGATGTTGTTTTCTAGATTGTTTTTCTTAACAAACAAACGCATATCTTGTTCATCAAGACCTTCTCCTACAAAATACATATGATAAGTAGGATCAATATCCACCAATTCTTTTACTACATTAAGAACAAGTTTTAAATTCTTTACATAACGTAATTGACCAACATAGAGTAAATTTTTGCTTTTTTCATCAATATTAAATTTTTCTATAGCAAGTTTTTTAAGTTCAGCAGCATTATCTGGGTATTTAAAGTTTGTACCATTTTCCATAATAACAACTTTCTTTTTGTATCCATAAGAACGTAATGTTTCTGCTGTTTTATTAGAAGGAGCCCATACTTCATCACAATTGTTAAAAAATTTTATGATGTAATTAAGAACGAACTTTGTAATTAATTTACTATGTGTTTGGGCCATAACATCTTCTTTAAATTGACTATGGAATGTGGCGACAATAGGAATATTCTTTTTCCTTGCTAGTTTTAAGGCATAATGCCCGATAAAAAATGGAGAATGTACATGAAAAATATTAGCGTTAGAATTTAAAATATATTCATTTAATTCCTTATCCTTCCTTGGCAAAGGGATTATAAACTTATTAACAATTTTAATTTTTGTTTTCTTTCTTAAAACTTTATAAGGTAATTTTTTGTCATATGATTTGTATTCTTCATGATATTGCGGAACAACAACATCACATTCGCCCATGCGATTGAGGTGTTTTGCACAATTATCCACAACACGTACTACACCATCAATTTGTGGAAAAAAATTATCGCAAAATTCAATTATTTTTAATTTTTCTTTTTCAGCCATCGTATAATCTCCTTATCGTCAAGTGAATTATATTGTAAATTGCATTTGTTGTCAAATCAAGTAAATATTATAGCAAATTTAATTTACCATCTAATTATTTTTTTATATCTTTTAATGAAAATTTAATTACTTTATTTAGTTCAGATAAGGTCGTTTCTATTTGAAGACCGATTTTTCCGCCACTAAAAATAATCTTGTCTTTATCATTAGCACTTATATCGATAGTGGTTGCAAAAAATTTTTTCATGCCGACAGGTGAACAACCGCCATGAATATAACCAGTTAATGATAATAAATCTTTACTTTTAATCATTTCAATGTTTTTTTCATTTACCGCACTAGCGGCTTCCTTTAAATCAAGTTCACTATTTACTGGAATTAAAAACACATAATGATTGTTAGATTTACCAATAGTTACTAGTGTTTTAAATACTTTTGTTGGATCTTCATTTAATAATTTAGCGACTTCTTCACCACTAATTGCGGAAGTTGCATCGTATTCATGTATATTGAAGTTTATCTTTTTTTGTTCTAGAATTCTAATTGCATTTGTTTTTTCGATTTTTTTAGTCATATAGTTTGTTATATTATTGGTTGATACTCCTTTCCAATATCAACTATATTCTACTACATTTGTTAGAAATGGTAAAAGAATAGTTGAAATAATCAAAGATATATGACTTATGGTTGAAATAATCAAAAATAGCGAATTGAAAAGAAAGAAACTTTCAAATCGTAATATTTATGATTGTGTGTTATGATAAAGTAGTCACTAGAGGAGGATTAATAAAATGAAAAAGTATGACTATGTAATTGTGGGATCAGGTTTATATGGCGCAACTGCAGCTTATGAATTAACCAAAAAAGGATACAAATGTTTAGTATTAGAAAAAAGAAATCATATTGGTGGAAATATCTATACTAAAGAAGTTGAAGGTATTAATGTTCATGTTTATGGTGCACATATTTTCCATACTTCTAATAAAATGATTTGGGATTACGTTAATCAATTTGCGGAATTTAATAATTACATCAATTCACCAATTGCTATTTATAAAGATGAATTATATAATTTGCCTTTTAATATGAATACATTTTCTAAATTGTTTAATATTAAAACGCCAGAAGAAGCAAAACGTGTTATTGAAAATGAAGTTAAAGAATCATATGTAGAAAATCCAACAAACTTAGAAGAACAAGCTAAAAATTTAGTTGGAAAAACAATATTTGAAAAACTAATTAAGGAGTATACCGAAAAACAATGGGGAAAGAGTTGTGATGAACTTCCACCATTTATTATCAAAAGGTTACCAGTAAGATTTACTTACGATAACAATTATTTTAATGATCGTTATCAAGGCATACCAATAGGCGGATATACAAAAATAATTGAAAAGATGCTTGAAGGCAGTGATGTCTTACTAAATGTTGATTTCTTAAAAGAAAAAGAAAAGTATTTATCATTAGGCGACAAAATTATTTTTACTGGACCAATTGATGCTTATTATGATTATTGTTATGGTCCATTAGAATATCGTTCGGTTTATTTTGAAACAGAAACATTAGATATGGAAAATTATCAAGGAAATGCTGTTGTTAATTATACAAGTAAGGATGTTCCATTTACTCGTATTATTGAACATAAACATTTTGAATTTGCTAAAACTCCAAAAACAATTATTTCTAAAGAATATTCTAAAAAATGGAAATTAGGCGATGAACCTTATTATCCTGTAAATGATGCAAAAAACACTGAATTATATCAAAAATATTTACAATTAGCCAATAAGGAAACTAATGTTTACTTTGGCGGAAGATTAGGACAATATAAATATTTAGATATGCACAATGTTATATTAGAAGCACTTAATTTTACTAATAACGTATGTTTTAAAAAATAGGTACATATTATAAAGTCATAGGAAATATTGTGCAAAGTTGTAGGCATTACAATAAAATTGCTATGTCTAGGAGGAAATTTAATCATGGCTAAAAAAGAGAAAAAAGAAATTGATATTGCTCAAGAAGAAGAGATTCGTAAAACACAAGAAATTATTATTAATGAAACGATTGTTAATCAAGCAATAAAAGAATCTGAGCAACAAGATAATGTTAAAAAAAGTTCAAAAAAGTCTTTGTTTGGTCTTTTGTTTGTCATTTTAAATATTGTTTTAGTAATTATTTTAGGGTTTACAACTTTTAATAATAGTGATGCTGGAGAAGTTACTTTGGAGCAAACTTTTGCTGTTTGGTTTAAAAAAGAAAATATAATTTATTGGATTATTGCTTTGTTATTGGGGTTAGTTACTTTACTTGCTGAATCCATTAAATTTTATATTATGATTCATAAAACAACTGGGCAAAGTAAGCCTTATTTGTCACTTAAAACAGCGATAATGGGTAAATATTATGATAATATTACTCCATTAGGAAGTGGCGGACAACCATTCCAAATTTATTATTTAACTAAAGGTGGAGTTCCTGGTGCCGAATCAATGTATTTACCAGTTGCCTCATTTTTCCTTAACCAATTAGCGTTTTTAATACTTTGTATTATGGCATTTATCGTTAATAGTGTTACGAAAGGTGCTCCAGTTAGTAACGCAGGTACAGCAGGTAAGACTTTACTAATTATGGCTTATATTGGCGCTGTGTTTTCAATTTCTATTCCTGTTGCTATCTTTATTGCTTCATTTTTACCAAAATTACGCGCTAAAATAATTAAAATTTGTGTGCGTTTTTCATACAAATTCAAATTAGTTAAAAACAAAGGTGCAGCAACGCGAAAAGCTAATAAACTAGTTAATGATTATCGTAAAAGTCTATTTATGCTTGCAAAAAGCCCGTGGACAGTTATTTCCACAACTATTCTGTCATTAATATATCAAATTGCATTATGCTCGATTCCATATTTTGTTATAAGAGCATGTGGGATTCAAGATGCAAATTGGTTGATTTATTTATGCATGACTATTATTGTTTATTCCGCAATATCGTTTATTCCAACACCAGGAAATTCTGGTGCGGCGGAATTATCATTTATGATATTATTTACTGCTTTAAATGGTTCGATTCTTGTCTCAAAATATTGGGCTATGACATATTGGAGATTTTGTTGCTATTTCTTGATAGTTTTAATTGGCGTTGTGTTTATAATTGCTGATTTGATTAAAGCAAATCATAAACGTAAAACAATTTTAAAAGAAGAAACAAATAGCATTTCTAAATAAGCAAAACAAGAATATCGAACGATGCACTTATTTGATTGAACAATAAGTGCTTTTTTCTTGTTTTATTTTTAATAAAAATAACAAAATGTTGCAAACTTAACTATAGTAGCATAAAATAGACTTGCTTTGCCTAGGAGGATTACTAACCATGGCCACAAAAAAAGAAAATAAGAAGGTTGAAAAAACCATCCAAGAAGAAGAAATACGAAAAACACAAGAAATCATTATCAATGAAACAATTATTAATGAAACAATAAAAGAATCAGAGCAAAAAGAAAAAATTAAAAAAGATTCAAAGAAATCGCTTTATGGCTTAATTTTTGTTTTTATTAATGTTATTTTAGTAATAATTTTGGGATTTACGACTTTTAATAAAGATGGAAATGATCAAGGATCATCATTTCAAACAACATTAGATATTTGGTTTAAAAAAGAAAATGTAGGTTATTGGATTATTGCTTTAGTGTTAGGCTTAGTTGCTGTTCTTGCTGAAGCTATAAAATTCTATATTATGATTAATAAAACAACAGGTAAACATCGACCATACTTATCACTTAAAACTGCAATTTTAGGTAAATATTATGATAATATTACTCCACTTGGCGGTGGCGGACAACCATTCCAAATTTATTATTTAACTAAAGGCGGAGTTCCAGGTGCCGAATCAATGTATTTACCAGTTGCTTCATTTTTTATGAATAGATTGGCATTTTTAATTCTTTGTATAACAGCATTTATATTTAGTGCTATAAAAGGCGGAGTAGTACCAAATACTGCGACTGGAACAACTTTATTAATTATGTCTTATGTTGGAGCGGCTTTCTCAATTTTCCTTCCAGCCGCTATCTTTATTGCTTCGTTCTTGCCAAAACTACGTGCAAAAATAATTAAATTATGTGTTCGTATCTCTTTTAAATTTAAATTAGTAAAAAACAAAGGCGCAGCAACAAGAAAAGCTAATAAACTAGTTAATGATTATCGTAAAAGTTTATTTATGCTTGCAAGAAGTAAAGGAACTGTTATATTAGTAACAATTTTATCATTTGTTTATGAAATGTCTTTATGTTCGATTCCTTATTTTGTAGTTAGAGCATGTGGATCAACCGCTGATTGGTTTACATTAATGTGTACTTGTGTAATTGGATATTCCGCAATATCATTTATTCCAACACCAGGTAACTCAGGTGCTGCGGAATTGGCATTTACCTTATTATTTACCGGTATAGCGGCATCTACTAAATATTGGGCGATGACTTATTGGAGATTCTGTTGTTATTTCTTAATTGTTATAATTGGTATGGGCTTTGTAATTGGCGGAATGATTAAAGCACGCCATGAACGTAAAAAACACATAGATGAAACATCGAATTTAAAGTAAATAGGCGCAAGTTAAGATCTTTTTTACTAGATGTGTATAATAATTTATTTACTAAATAAGGAGGCATAAAAAATGAAAAAGATATTAAGACTTTTATCACGATTATTACTTGTACTTCCTGCTTTGGTACTCCAAATTTTATGGTGGCTATTAATATTTAGATGGTGGAATACATATTACAATTACTTGATTTCATTTAGTTATGCTTTTTCCATTTTAGTTATTATATATATCATTAATAGAAGAGAAGAATCAAATTATAAAATTTTATGGATTATTGTTGTTTCATTGTTACCATTCTTTGGAACATGGTTATATGTTTCAAGCGGAAATAGACGCACTTCTAAACCAATATTGAAAAAAATAAATAAGTATAAATATTTATCTAATAAACCAGATGGTAAACAGCTTTCTAATGATAGCCGAGCTTTACAAACAATGAATATGATTAGTTCATTGTCTAATGCGCCTATTGTAAAGAATAAAAACGCTAAGTATTTTCCTAGCGGCGAAAGTATGTATGAAGACATGCTAAAAGAATTAGAAACTGCTAAACATTTTATTTATCTAGAATATTTTATTGTGGAAAAAGGAAAGTTTTGGAATTCTATTTTAGATATATTAAAACGTAAAGTAAAAGAAGGCGTAGATGTTAGAATACTTTATGATGATATAGGCAGTATTTCAACGTTTTCTTTACATAACAACTATTTTTTAAAAAAGAATGGCATTCATATTGCTGCATTTAACCCAATTAAATTTATTAAATTATCGCTTAACAATAGGGATCATCGTAAAATGATGATTATCGATAACCGCGTTGTTTATAGCGGGGGCATTAACATTGCAGATGAATATATTAATACTAAAGTTCGTTTTGGATATTGGAAGGATATTGGTTTTAAATTAGAAGGAGAAGCCACTTTATCTTACACACATATGTTTGTTTTGTTTTGGAATGCTTATTCTCCTGATAAGATTGATGAACATGCTTTATTTAAAGATAGTTATCAAGAATATGAGACAAACGAACATGTTATTTCGTATTATGATTCACCAAGTAATGAAGAAGCTATTAGTAATAAATTAATGATTGATTTATTATCTCAAGCAAAAAAATACGCTTATTTCTATACTCCTTATTTAATTTTGAATGATCCATTAAAAGAAGCATTTATCCAAGCGGCTCAAAGAGGTATTGATGTTCAAATTATTATTCCGGGTATTCCAGATAAAAAATTAGTATATTTATTAACTAAAAAATATGCGGAAGAATTAGTAAATAAAGGTGTAAAAGTATATGTATATAAAGATGGATTTATTCATGCAAAAGCAGCAATAATGGATGATAAAATATGTTCTATTGGTTCAGTTAATTTAGATTATCGTAGTTTGTATTTACACTTTGAAAACAATACAGTATTTTATGAATCAAGCATTTTAAAGCCATTGAAAGAAGATTTTTTAAACGTACGTAGTCAGTCAAATATGATGCCAAAGAAAGATAAAAAAGATAATATAATTAAACGCATTTTAATATCAATAATTGATTTAATTTCACCGTTGTGTTAACAAAAAAAGAGCCAACTCAAATGAGAATTTTCTCAAATGAATTTGGCTCTTTTCTTAACTAAATAACGCTGGAAAGAATATGCAAGTGCAAAGTAAGAAATATACAACAAGTGATGTGGCATCTACGATAGTTGTTACGATTGGACCAGACATAAGTGCTGGATCTAATTTTATTTTTTGAGCGAGCATTGGCAATGACGCTCCTAATAATTTAGCAATTACAATTGTAATAAATAATGTGGTGGCCACTAATGCGGCAACTTGCCAATTTGGTACACTTGGAGAATCGTTTTTTACTAATCCAATGGATAATTCAAATAATATCCACAAGAAGTTACAAACGGAAACTAAAGTGGCGGTAACAAGTGCAACTCTAAATTCTTTCCAAATGACTTTTCCATAATCATGAGTGGTTACTTCTCTAGTAGCAAGGCCTCGCGTAATAAGAGAAGTAGTTTGTCCACCGGAATTACCACCTGTATCCATAAACATTGGAATGAAAGCAGATAATACAGCGACAGCTTGTAAGGCGTGTTCGAATTTAGAAATGATGACGCTCGTGAATGTGGCAGAAATCATTAATAATAATAACCAAGTGACACGCTTTTTAGCCATTGAGAATACACCAGTTTTTAAGTATTCATCTTCTAGTGGCTGCATACCAGCTTGAATAGCGATATCTTCGTTTGTTTCTTCTTCAATTACATCGATAATATCATCGATTGTAATAACACCAACTAGACGATTTTCATTATTTAAAACAGGTAAAACGGTAATGTCGTATCTTTTAAATATTTGAGCAACATCTTCTTGGTCTTGGTACACATTCGCTGATTTGAAATCTTCATTCATAATATCAGCGATTTTTTCATCGTCATCTGCTAAAACTAAATCATCAAGATATAAAACACCAACAAGATTACGTTTATTATCAATTACGAAAGTTGTGGAAATTGTTTCGGCATCTCTACCAATCTTTTTTATTCTTGATAAAGCATCTTTTACATCAAGCGTATTAATAAGTTCAACGTATTCAGTGGTCATAATTGAACCAGCAGTATCTTCTTTATAATTTAATAACTTATTGATATCATTTCGTGCATCTTTATCCGAAGCGCTTAAAACTCGTTTTACCAAGTTAGCAGGCATATCTTCAAGAAAGTCAACAATATCATCAGTGTATGAATTATTAATTAATTCACGTAATTGTTTATCTGAAAATAAATTGATTAAGTTTTGTTGTTGATTTTCATCAAGATAAGTAAATAGTTCAGCGGTATATTCGCTTTTAACAGTTTTAAAAATAAAAAGTAATTTAGAAATATCTTCAATATCATCACAAACTTCAGCAATATCAATAATATCAGTAGATTCGAATAAATCACGAATCTCTTTTACTTTTTTATTATCGATAAGACTTTCTAATTCTTCTAATGTGATTTTGTTTTCCATAGTTTCACCTCCAAAGCCACTTTATGATAACCACTTAAAAAAAAAATTGCAACAATTTTTTATTAATAATAAAAAAAGTGCTTTCGTTTCATTGACATTTATCGACAAACGAATATAATCAATGGTGTTAAAGTTTTATAAAGGAGTCATAAAAACATGAAAGAAATTTTAGTAGAAACAAGTGCAAGACATGTTCATGTCACACAAGAAACTTTAGAAGTATTATTTGGTGAAGGATACCAATTAACAGTTAAAAAAATGCTATCACAACCTGGACAATTTGCTTCAAACGAAAAAGTAAAAGTAGTTGGACCAAAAGGAGAATTAAACGCTTCAATTCTAGGACCAGTTCGTAATGCTAATCAAGTAGAATTATCTCTTACTGACGCTCGCTCTATTGGTGTTGTTGCTCCAATTAGAGAATCAGGAGATATTGCTAATTCTGGTGCTTGTAAATTAGTTGGACCAAAAGGGGAAGTAGAATTATCTACTGGTGTTATTGCCGCAAAACGTCACATTCATATGACCGAAAAAGACGCTAAAGAATTTGGTGTTAAAGATAAAGATGTTGTTAGTGTAGAGGTTCATTCTAATGATCGTTCATTAGTGTTTGGTGATGTAGTTGTTCGTGTATCAAATAAGTTTGCTTTAGCAATGCACGTTGATACTGATGAAAGCAATGCCGCTTCATTATCAGGACAAGTATTCGGCAAATTAATCAAATAGTTTTTGAGGTAGTTTATGGAAGTATATACTTATCGCCCTCAAGGAGTTTGTTCCCGCGAGATGAAAATATATTACGAAAATGGCATTATCCAAGATTTTGAAGTTGTTGGAGGCTGTAATGGTAATTTAAAAGGCGTTGGAGCCTTAGTTAAGGGAATGAAACTTGAAGATGTTAAAAATCGCTTACAAGGAATAAGATGCGGTTTTAGAAATACATCTTGTCCAGATCAATTATCCAAAGCAATTGATGAAATTTTAAGTAAGAAATAAGTATAAATTTTGCATTTCATAACATACTTATTAGTAGGTGATGATTATGAAAAAGCAAAGACTTGAAAAAGGACAAATTGATATTGCAAGTGCTTTATTTGAATTGGGAATGGATTTTGATGTAATAAAGAATGTTTCTGGTGTAGATGCAACTGATTTGCTTCTTGCTAAAGCAGGCTTGTTAAAATTCGATGAATTAAATCTTGACTCTAATAATGATTTGCAAGATAATATACAAGAAAAAGAAAATAGCTCGTCTTATCAAGAATCACGTCTAAAGGGAACGAACAAACGTGATAGCAACCCTAACAAGAATGTTAAGTAGGTGCTTTTCCCTAGCAGGGCCCACCCTGAGCGATAAGATGATTGGATAGTTTGTTTAAAGCTTTCCTTTGTGGGAAGGCTTTTTCTTTTTTAGAAAGTAAGAAAGAGGTATTTATGGAAAAGATTTTATTTACAAGTGAATCAGTATCAGAAGGACATCCAGACAAACTATGCGATCAAATTAGTGATGCTATTTTAGATTATTGTTTAGCTAATGATCCTAATTCGCGTGTGGCATGCGAATGCTTTGTTACAACTGAAAAATTAATTATTGGTGGAGAAATTACGTCAAATGCTAAACCTGATTATGAACGTATTGCTCGTGACGTAATGCGTAATATTGGCTATACGGATAAAAAATTAGGAATTGGCGCTGATAGCTGTGAGATTGAAGTATTAGTTAAACACCAATCTAAAGATATTGCTCAAGGTGTTGATCAAGAAGTTCAAGGTGCTGGAGATCAAGGTATTATGTTTGGTTATGCCACTAATGAATCAGAAGGTTATATGCCATTAGCGCTAGTAATTGCTCATAAACTTGTTCGTTATGCATCTAATTTAAGAAAACTTGGTGCGTTTAAATGGGCAAGACCTGATATGAAAGCACAAGTTACTATGGACTATACAGATTTAAATAATGTGCGTATTGATACAGTTTTAATGTCTGTTCAACATGATCCTGATTTTAATGAAAAAGAATTTAAAAAATTTATTTATGAAGAAATTATGCAACATGTTGTGGAATCATTCGGATTAAATAAAGATTTCAAGTATTTGATTAATCCAACTGGTAGATTTGTTACTGGTGGACCAGAAGGGGATACGGGTTTAACTGGAAGAAAGATTATTGTTGATACTTATGGTGGTAGCGCGCGTCATGGTGGTGGTGCTTTCTCTGGTAAGGATCCAAGTAAGGTCGATCGTTCTGCCGCATATATGGCACGTTATGTAGCTAAAAATTTAGTTGCCTCTGGCGTAGCAGATCGTCTTGAAGTACAACTTAGTTATGCAATTGGAGTAGCAAAACCATTAAGTATTAATGTTGAAGGATTTGGTACATTAAAAGTAGATGTTAATAAAGTGCTTAAAATAATTGAAAAAGTGTTTGATTTAACGCCAGCTGGAATTATTAAAGCATTTAGTTTAACTAAGCCCACATTTAAATATCAAGATTTAGCAAGTTATGGTCATTTTGGAAGACCAGATTTAGATTTACCTTGGGAAAAACTTGATAAAGTAGATGTAATTAAAAAATTAATAAATGAATAGAAAGAAGTAGCGTTTGCTACTTTTTATTTTTAGCATTTGAAATATGATTGTAAAATTAATTATTTTTATATAAAGAAACCACTTACATCTAAATTATATCAAAATAACTTATTAATTAAAATACTATATTTTTTTTATTGAAAATGCGAAAATAATAGTGTGGAATATTGTTACACAATATTTGGAAAGGAGAGACTATTTATGAAATACCAAATTATTGGAAAGAACATTGAAGTCACAGAAGGCATTAAGGAGGCCTTATTAAAAAAACTCCATCGCATGGACAAATATTTCGTTATTAATGATGATGTTGAATGCCGTGCTGTTGTGAGAACTTACAAAACTGGTCAAAAAGTGGAAATTACTATTTTTACCAAAATGATGGATTTTAGAGCAGAGGTAATTGACAATGACTTATATGCTGCATTTGATCTAGCTATTGATAAATTAGAAGGCCAAATGCGTAAATTAAAAACTAGATTAGATCGTAGAAATAAAGATGGCTTAGGAAAGTCTATTGCGTTTGAAAATTTTGAAGCTGAAAAAGAAGAGGCAGAAAATGATGAAATTGTACGTACTAAATCTTATTTATTAAGTCCAATGTCTATGGAAGAAGCTATTACTAGAATGGAAGCATTAGGACATGACTTCTTTATGTATTTAGATGCTGATGATGATATGATTTCTGTATTATATCGTCGTGATAATGGTGGACTTGGTATTATCCAAGCTGAAAATAATTTAAAATAATTTATATTTAATTCATCAAGCCTTGCACTTAACTAGTGTGAGGCTTTTTTCATTTTTTGCCTTAATAGTGCATTTAATTTAATAGGTGATGATTATGGACTATATAGTTATGAAATTTGGCGGAACCGCTACGAGCACAAGCAAAACGAGAGAAAAAATAATTAAGATAATAAGTAAAATTAAAAATAAGAAAATTCTTCTTGTCGTTAGCGCTATGGGAAGAGTGGGTTTTCCTTATGCTACAGATACTCTTTTAAACTTGATTGATACTTCTATGAGTAGTAAAAAAGAAATAGATGCACTTTTAGCGTGTGGGGAAATTATTTCTTCAATTGTAATATCTAATAGCCTTAATCAAAATAATATTAAAGCACAAGCTTTATCATTAAAAGAAATTGGTTTATTTTTTAATAATGATTTTAGTTTTAAAAATAGTAAAATTATTGATAAATTTTCTTTATATAATGTTTTGGTTGTTCCAGGATTTATTGCTTTAAATGACGATGAAAACATTGTCACTTTAAAAAGAGGTGGCGGTGATTTATCCGCTTGTGTATTTGCGAAATTTTTAAATTGTTCAAAAGTGTATTTGTTTAAAGATGTAGATGGAGTTTTACCATTTATTTCTCCAGGATATAAAAATCTTAAGTTTATCCAACATTTAAATTATGAAGAGGCAAGTGCTCTAAGCAATATTAATTTTAAAATAATTCAACAAGATGCTTTGGATTTTGCATTAAAAAACAATATTAAAATAATAGTTTCTAATTATGAAAGCGGAAAAATCGGAACAATCATTGGATCTATCTCAAATAATAAAAGAATTATTGGAATGAATTTTACAAAAAATAGTATCAAAATTGCTACACTTTCTCCCGCTTTGGCAGATGAGCAAATTAAAAAAAACTTAGGCAATTGTCATTTGTTTTTTAAATCTTTCAGCATTAATAAGAATTATGTAGAATATTCATTAGGAGTAAATCAATTGCAATTAGCTAAAAAAATGTTGATTGATACATATTTTAAAGATTACTTGTATTAAAAAATGCTATCATAAAATTGCTAACTTGTGTATAATAGGTATGGTGATTTTTATGGCAAAAGTACTTGCCATCGATTTAGATGGTACTTTATTCTATCCTAAAAAACGAGTTAGAATGATTCCTAGAAAAAATGTAAAATTTATTAGACACTTTATAGATGAAGGTAATAAAGTGGTAATTTGTTCGGGACGTAATTTACCATATGCTCAAAAAGTCATCGAAAAAATAAATCGCCCATTAGATGTAATTGGCTGTAATTCTAGTTTTATTATAAGTGATAACAAAGTTATCCATGAATCAATGCTTACTTATCCTTTAGTAGGAAAAATTGTTGATGAGTTAAAAGAACATTTTAATATCAATGCATGGTTAATGATGTCTAAAGACCAAAGTTTAGTTATAGCTGGTGAAGAAATGGGATTCTTAAAAAGATGGGTTTATAAACTTGTCTATGCTTGTCAAGGTGTATATGCTGAAAAATATGTTATCAGTAATGAAGTATTTGATGAAGAAATAAAAAAAGGTCAAGTATATAAATTGATGATGTTTTTTGGACTTGGCAAAAAAGGCAAAGAAAAAGCCTGTGAAGCAACAAAGTATTTGCGCAAAAATTATAGCGATAAAATTGAAGCCTCTTGGACAGATAATTTTATTGAAATAACGGCTGCTAACGTTTCTAAATCTAATGGCTTATTAACATATTGTGATTATTTGCATTTAGATAAAAATGATATATATGTTGTTGGCGATTCAGGTAATGATATATCAATGTTTCAAACATTTCAAGAACATAGTTTTTGTATGAAACATGCGTCATATAAGGTTAAAAAATTTGCCAAATATCATATTGATATGGTTGCGGATATTGAAGATTATTTAGGAGGAACAAACGATGATGAATAATTTTAAACACACACAAATGGTTACTTATTTCTATTTAAAAAATCTTAGAGAAATGCTAGATTTTGCTTATGAAGGTAGAAATAAGAAAAAAGAAGAATATGATCAAAAGAAAAAAATATTTGAACAAGCAATTGGTGAAAATGGTATATTAGAAAATTTTGTTTTTAAATCTAATCCTGATCAAAAAGATAAAATTAAAGAAAAATATGAAGACTTTTTATATGATGTTTTTAATGATCGTGTAATAAGTTTTGAAAATGATAAAATGCTTTTTGATGTTGCACAAAAATTAAATTATTTTAAAGCAATTTTTGAAACAAGAGAATTATTCCAAACTATTGCTATTTCTCAAATTAATTATGGAAGAAAACAATTTAAAGAAGAATATGATGCCGGAGTTGAACAATTATTAATTGCGGAAGATATTTTCTATCGCTCTTTATTCATTGTATTACTTGAAGTAGCTGTTCGTGATACATTCTTAGATTATGTTAAAGAAATGAATGAATCAAAAGGACAAGCTAATCCTCAAATTAATTTCATAACAAATATTTTAGGGCAATACTTACAACTTGCTACCGCAATTATGAGTAACGAAATGGTTGAAAACGAATTGTTTGATGAAGCTAAACATTGCTTTAAAACAGCGATTGATGCAATCACTGGTAAACTTGGTAAGAAAAATCTTCAAGACCAAGAAAATTATTTTATTAACGCTCGCGCTGCCGCAGATAAATCATTAGTGGAAGCTGAGAAAAAATGGATTGAACTTTTTAATCCATTAGTTAAAGAAACAATTGAGTTTGAAAAACAAACTAAACAAAACTAACATATTCGACAAATTATGCGAAAATTTATGACATAATTTGTCGTTTTTTTATAAATTATCAAATTGTTTAATTCATCCCTTTGCATTTTTATAAAAACTATTTTATGATTTAAACACAAAGGGGTAATTGATATATGAAAACAGCTAAATTAACTAAATTTCGCGAATTAAGAAAACAACAAGGTATCAATTTAGATATGGTTGCCAAACAATTAAATGTTTCTAAGGCGTACATTTCTATGGTTGAAACTGGTCGTCGTAGTCTTGATTACGAGATGGCGATTAGCATGGCAAAAATGCTAAAAAGTCATCCAGATGAATTATTTTACGAAGATATGACAAAATAATTCCTAAAGAGCTAAAAAGCTCTTTTTATTTTGCAATCAATAATTAATTATTGAAAGTGCATATTTAAAATGTTAAAATACAATAGTCTCTAGGGAGTGAATGTTATGAAAAAGAAAAAAGTTAGTACAAAAGAATTAGTTGGCTATATTATCAGTGGCGTTATTGCTTTATTTGGTGTGTCTTTAATGGTTACCCATACTGTTGGCGTATATTTACCAGGATTACATAGTGATAACCCAATTATTAAAGCAGAAAATGCTGTAATAAGTGCTTTAAAAATCAATTTGGATTTTTTAGGTTGGGGAATCATTTTTATGGTAATTGGCGTATTTGTTGCTTTAATTATTTTGCTAAGTGTTGCTAAAAAAGTTGATTACGATGTTGAAAAAGCACAACGTCGTGCTCAAAGATTGGGATTATAAGAAGAGGTTGCTACCTCTTTTTTTTAAAATAATGAATAAGATATTAAAAAAAGTATTAATTACTGCTGGTTCGATTTTAGGAGTAGCGGTATTAGTTGTTGGTGGATATGTTAGTTATGTATTGCTTCAATATAATCGTATTGAAGATAATAAAGTTTTAAATCCAAATAACAATAATGATAATTTATTAAATGGTGATAAGACATACAAAATTTCTACTTATAATATTGGATTTGGAGCTTATCGCCCAGATTATTCTTTCTTTATGGATGAAGGTTATATGGCAGATGGCACCAAGGTTAGTGGTAAATATGGCACCGCCAAATCAAAAGAATCGGTAATTGAAAGTACCGAAGGGGTAATAAATGAAATAGAAAAATTAGATGTTGATTTTGCCTTTTATCAAGAAGTTGACACTAATAGCACTCGTTCACATCATGTTAATCAAAGTGAAATGATTACAAGTTCATTTGTCGATTATAACAATGTTTTTGCAGTTAATTATCATTCAGCATTTTTGATGTATCCTTTTAATGATCCGATTGGAAAGAGCAATTCAGGAATACTTACTTTAAGTAAATATAAAATTGAAGAATCAATACGTAAATCTTATCCCGTATCTAAAGGATTCGATCGCCTTTTTGATTTAGATCGTTGCTTTAGTGTTTCGCGTTTAAAAGTAAACGATAAAGAATTAGTCTTAGCCAATTCCCATATGTCTGCGTATGATGAAGGTGGAAAAATTCGTGCTTTACAAATGCAAGTAATGAAAACCTTTTTTGAAGAAGAAATTTCTAAAGGAAATTATGTGATTTTTGGCGGAGATTTTAATCATGATTTAATTAATGAAAATCCGGCCTATCAATACAATGAATCTAATCCTAAACCAAGTTGGATGAATTTTACGCAGTTAAAGCCAGATTGGCTTGCAAATTTTGACTATGAAGCCGATTTAGGACCAAATATGAGTGTGGCCACTAGTGACAATGCTCCCACATGTCGCGATTGTGATTTGCCTTTAATTGGAAATGAAGATGTTCTTTATAAAAGTGTTGTCGATGGCTTTATTGTATCTAGTAACATTGAAATAATTGAAACTAAGACAATTGTTAATAATTTTGAATATTCGGATCATCAACCAGTTTTAATGGAATTTAAACTTAAGTAAATGCAAATAGTGGTGAAAAAAGCCACTATTTTCTTTTTTCACATTGTGAATAATTTAATTCACTAGAATAAAATCAAATTAAAAGTATACTTAAAGTGGTGATGGAAAAATGACATTTCAAGAGAATTTGAAGAAATTACGACTCGAAAAAGATTTAACACAAGAAGAACTAGCAAATAAAATATTTGTTTCTCGCACATTAATTACTAAATACGAAAATGGCACAGTTATGCCCACTAAAGATAATCTTGAAAAATTAGCATTATTTTTTAATGTCGATACGAAAGAATTATTATCAACCCATGAAGAAACTGGTATTGTACTTGATTTAGAAGCTAGAAGACAAAAAACTGAATTTATTATTAGCGTAATAATGATTTCTATATCTATAATAGTTGCTATTATTTATTTATTACCTATATTTGTGGCATATAAATATGTTTATCCAATCCCTGATGGAGCGATAGCACCAACACGAGTTTGTTATAATTTTGCTATTATGAATTCATGCTTATCTAATCATAATTATATTTGTCTTATTTCAGAAATTGTAATAGTCATTAATGTTATTATATTATTACTTTCGATAATTATTCCAAATAAAAAAGCCGCATATACTTTGAAAGTAATCGGCTTTATTATGTTTGTTGTTTCCTTATTCTTGATGCTTTTTAGTTTTGTATGCGGAATTTCTTTTTCCAATTCTTTGGACTATTAATATAGTCTTTTTCTTTTTGCTCATAGTTTTGATTAAATATATATTTTACAGTTGGTATTATTAAAACAATACAAGCCATAATCCAAGCCCCTGGATCACCAATACATACGGCGGCAAAAGCAAGCATTGAACTACTAGAATTAATTGGGCCATGATTAATAATAACTGGTAAGAAAGCGCAAATTAGTATTCTTGCAATTAATTCGGCAAATCCAGCCCCTAAGACATATTTGGATTTACTAATACCTTGAACGGCACTTCTTGCAACAATTAAGAAACCAACAAATACATTTAAGATAATGTCAATATAGACAAACATATTACCAAATTTAATTGATGCTGGAGATATTTTATCAGCACTCATAAAGATGTATTGATAAGCACCATTTATAGTTAATAATAATCCAACAGTTAAACAAAATGCATACATGATTAACATAATTATAACTGTTTGGATTGTTCCTTCTTTAACACGTTTATAATCTTTTTTACCATAGTTTTGAGCATTAAATCCTAATATAGCAGAACCTAATCCATTATAAATGGACATTAAAAAATTAATTAGTTTATTAGCGGCTCCAAAACCATTTTGAGCGGGAGTGCCTTCAACCATAACACCGGTATCGGTTAAGTCAAATTTAACAACAGATGATTGCATAACGATAATACCAATAGCTAATATTGAGAATTGCAAACCTAATGGAATACCTTCTTTTAAGTGTTTATTGATGTTTTCTGAATCAAATTTATAATCTTCTTTTTTAAATCTTAATTCTTTATATTTAATAAGAGTATAAACAAAGCAAGCGATGAAACTAACAAATTGGGCAAGAATTGTTGCAATAGCAGCACCAGCAGGTCCCATATTAAATACCGCTAAAAATAATAAATCAAGTCCAACATTTAATAGAGTGGATATAAGCAAGAATATAAGAGGAGTCAAAGAATCGCCATAAGAACGTAAGATACCACATACGAAGTTATAACCCATTTGAGCAAAGATTCCAATAAATATAATTAAACAATAAATATAAGCAGCATCATAAACTTCTTTATTTGTTGGAGTAATGTTTATAATACTTAACATCCAAGGAAGTAAGCATATTGATAGAATTGTCAAAATAACTGATATGATAATTGTTAAATATATTTGAGTAACAAATGATTTTCTTACTTTTGAAATATCTTTTGAACCAACGTGCTGAGCGGTAATAACACTAAATCCTGCGGTTGAGCCAAAGGCGAATTGTAAGAAAATGAATGTTAATGGGAATGTATCATTAATACCCGCAACCTCATTAGCGCTCAATACTTGTCCACATATAATTGCATCAGTAAGTACGTAAATTTGCTGTAATAAATAAGATAATATAATTGGAGCACCAAATAGCAATATTACTTTCCATGGTTTTCCTTTAGTAAGGTCAACTGGCGCAAATAATTTTTTTAAAAAAGATGTTTTATTCATAATCTCGCTCTCCTTTTTTGCAAAACTATATTTTACTCAAAAAGAAATTAGTTACAAGCAAAGTTTTGATGTAAGTAGTTACAATTAATATTTGGAAGCAGTTCCAAAAATAAAGCGAATAATTATTACATATATGTAATAAAAAATTGTGATATAATTATCAATGTGTATAAATTATGGAGGAGTGCATATGAAAAAGAAGAATATTTTGTTGTTAGCAATGGCTATAATGTCATTGAGTGTTACTAGTTGTGATAATACTAATAGCAATAATAGTAATAATACAAGCAATGGTAACATTAGTAATTCCACATCAACATCTAGTGGAACTTCGGTTATAGAAGATGATATTCATGTTATATCGTTAAACATTACGAATAAGAATGTTGGAAAGTTAAATGTGGGTGGAACTTATCAATTAAATGTTTCGGTTTTACCAGTTAATGCAACAAATAAAATTGTAAATTATTCCAGTTCTAACAATTTAATTGCCACAGTTAGTTTTACTGGACTTATTCAAGCAAAAAGTGCTGGCAAATGCACTATTACTGCTGAAAGCGATGATGGAGGTATTAAAGATACAATAGAAATTGAAGTAGTTGATTCTGATGTTAAAAATTTTGATGTAAAATTTGATGAAAGTGTTGAAACAATTGAATCGGGGAATAATACTTTCTATAAACTTGTATTAGGAAAAGAATATCCTTTAACTGTTTCGTTTGATTCAAAAAGTGATACTAAAAAAGAATTAGAAGTAGAATTTAGTTTAGATGGATTTTGTAGTTTTGATGCATCTAAAAATACATTGAAGCCACTTAAACATGCTGATTCACTTATTGTCACATTTAAATTAAAAAACACTAATTTGAAAAAAGAATATTACTTAAAGATAGTAAATGATGGCGAAAAAGATATAACTGAGATAATAAACAAATTAACTATTTCAAAGAATAAAGAAGATTTGAAAGATATTAAAACATATCATAGAAGCTATGATTTTGATACTTTAGATGTCTATGAAAATCGTACACATTATGTAGAAGATACTACCTATAATATATTTAAAGAATCATCAAATCGTTATATGCTTGGTGACAGAAATTATAGTGCTGTAGTAACACTTAATGGTAAAGAACCAAGTGCTCCATCAACTTTAAAAACAGAACTCTTTATGGGTATGAGTGATGGAAATTATTATAAATTTGAAGTCGATGAAAATGGAAATCATATTGATACACCAAAGAAACTTGCTATAGTGGAAAGCGTTAGTGATAGAAACACACAAATAACACGTGATGAGGCTATTAAGCAATCAACAAGATTGATTATGAATTCTCGTGTAGGATTATCAGATATGGCTTTAATGCAATTTAGTGGATTATGCGAAAATTCAATTGGTTATGGCTCATTGCCACTATATTTTGGCGGAGAAGCACAATCTCATACTTCAATTGTTGAAAAAGATAATGTTGTTATTGCGGATAGTTATTATGTTGAGAATAAACCATCAATATTATCTCCAAATGGTGAAGTATATTTTAACCATGGTGAATATACTTTCGATGGCGATACTTTGGTTTCTATTGATGTAACTTCTTATGTATATGATAATACTTATTATGATTTTGACTCTAACAAATTAAGTGAAAATGCTAAATATATTGAAATGTATAAAGTTAAGTTTTCACAAGAATTTGGCACTTTAAATACTCAAGAGACTAATAAACTTGATCCAAAGAATCTTTATTTTAATGACTTTACACCAATTTTAGTTGATAGTGATGGAAACAAAGTTACAAAAGCTGAAGTAGGTAAAACCTATAATATTAGCTTTGAGAATCCTTCACCAAGTATTGCTACAAACTTAATTGATACATTAATAATTGATGATTCTAGTAATAAAGAAGTAGCTTCAATTACTAATAATGGTAAATCTATTACTATCAATAAGTCAGGTGTAAGCACTCTAACAGTCTTTTCTTCTAAAAATAATATTAGTAGAGAATTAGTTGTTAGCGTAGATATTACAATGCCTAATTCAATTTCTATTTTAGTAAATAATAATGAAATGACTCAAACAGAAATGTCTGTTGGTGATAAACTTGATAATATTTCTTACAAAGTATTACCATCTAATGCACCTAGTGATGTTAATGTCGTGCTTAATGGTGTTGGTACATTAAAGAAAAACAGCAATAATACATATTCATTTACGAGCGATGTTGAAGGAGAAGCAACAATTACTGTAACAAGTAAGTTGGATAGTAATATAAAAGCATCTTTAAAAATAACTGTAAATAAAAAATCAACAGCAAGTTCTTTAATTGATACATTACTTGCTAATACTTATGTTTGTTACGATAGCAGTGTTTATGGCGGAGCAGAAATACCATCTAATAGTATTGTGTTTAAATCTGCAACTAAAGTAGAATTTAAAATTGAATCTAATTATGCACTTACGACTTATATTATAGAATGTGATGTTACAATTGATGAACAAAATAAAACAATTACATTTACATCTTTTAATGTCACAAATGACCCAGATGAAACTTATGAGAGTCTTGATTTACCTTTAATTAAACTTAATGTTCCATATGACATTTCTAATGATGGAAAATCATTTGCCATCAACTTGTATATAATGGATGGTGTAGATGAATTACCATTCGTTGATGTTGGTGAATTAGCTAATTTTGAAATCAAGAAATAAGAGGAGTGATTTTAAATGAAAAATAAAAGAATATCAATTATTTTGCCATTAATTTTATTATTAACTCTTAGCGGTTGTGATTCTGAAAGTAGTAATTCAGGAAATTCAGCCTCAAATGACCCATCGAGTGAAAAATTAATTAGGCTGCTAAATAATGTGGACTTAGACAATATCGTATCTTATGATTTTGTTGATCGTTCATATTCTTATAATTCTTATAATGGCTCTAAATATATTGTCACTGGTGATTCCTCAGTGGGTAAGATTAACTATGAAGCAACTCATAAGTTTAAGTTATTTAATAATGATTTTATTTCTGATCAAATAGTTGTTAATTATCTAGGCGCTGTTGAAAACAAAATAATTACAAATACTGTGTCTGCAAACGGACAAGTATTCGTTAAAGATAATGTTATTTATGACTATTTTATTTGCCCTTCTATGACTGCTCAATCATATGTAAATTGTTATGAAGTTGATATTTATCGTACCTTTAACCAATATTTTAACTATTTATCTATCCTTAGTGATGTAATAACTGCCTTTAGAGATCCAAATGCTTATTTTCCTAGCAATTCTGGTTATCAAACACCAATCTTAAATATTTCTACAAAAGATAATGTTGAAACTTATTCTTTACAAGGTAGTTATCCAGGTGATGATAGTTACAAACCATTTATTATTGATTTTAATATTGAATATGATACAAAAGCCAATGAATTTAAAAAAATCACCTATCAAGAAAGAAGTATGATGAGTACTTTAGATGCTGATTATGAAATTTCTACTTCATCACTTGCGCAATATACTATTACTAACATTAAATTTGGTAACAAAACCAATTATAGTGGTACTGTATATACATTTGATAATATTGCTGATAAAGAAAAAATCCACAATGCTCCTGAACAAGTAGTGGATGTTAGTAAAGTTAATGATGGAGAATTAAATGAAAAAATGGTGCAAAATATTATCCGTAATATTTATGCCTATTCTAATGATATTCGTCAAACTAATTATTCAATGTTATATCATGGCGCATTTGATTTTGCTAATACTGATCGTACAGAATTTGGCAATGCTTTATTTGAAGGAAAGATGATTGCTTATAGTAACGGTATTCTTGATAATAATGGTACAATCCAATTAGTGGATTCTGATGACTCTCCAAAAGGTGAAAAGTCTCCATTTAGAATTTTTACAAAAGCTGAAGACAAGGGAATATTTAAAGGCGGACAATTCTCTAAATATATTACTTCATCATTTGGATTTGTCTTAAAAAGCAATGTAAATAGTGCAAGAGAATACTTAGACGCTAATCCACTTTATTGGCCAGAATTAAGCCAATATGTCGAAATGCTTCAAACATTGAATTTGGGCAAGAACTATACTTCATCTAGTTCATCATTTGAGATTTCTATGTCTGGAACTAAATCTGGAAATACTCTTGAATTAAAAGCACAAATTCATTTTGCTTCAAATAATAAATTTAATATCGAAAATTTTTATTCCTTTATATTTACTATTGAAAATGACAAATTAATGTATTGTAAGTTTGTTACAACGGGACATACATCAGATAAAGAAAAGTATGATGATGTTTATGAAGCTAGATTTGTTCATGCCCCTAGAGTTGCCTTTAGTGGTGAAGAAATGGATATTCTTAATGAAATTGATACTCAAGTTGATATTACTGAATTTGAAATATTATAAGAGCATAGTTTAAAATTAAGTTATTTACAAAGATAACTATTTTGTATTGAAATAAACAAGTGTGTTTATCCTCTGTCAATTTTGATAAAAAAATAATTATCTAATCAATTGAAAAATAAAAGAAAAATGTTACAATATACGCGGAATAAGTTTGAACTAACTTATTACTAGGAGGAAATTTTATGAAAAATATTGATTTAGCTCAATATGGCATTCATGATGTAAAAGAAATCGTTTATAATCCATCATACGAAATGCTATTTGAAGAAGAAACAAGAAGTGACCTTGAAGGTTACGAAAAAGGACAAGTAAGTGAACTTGGTGCTGTTAATGTAATGACTGGTATTTATACTGGCCGTTCTCCAAAAGACAAATATATCGTTGTTGATGACAATTCTAAAGACACTGTTTGGTGGACAAGCGAAGGTTATAAAAATGATAACCATCCAGCAAGCCAAGAAGCTTGGAAAGCAGTTAAAGATATTGCTTTAAAAGAATTATCTAATAAGAGATTATTCGTTGTTGATGCTTTCTGTGGCGCGAACAAAGATACACGTATGGCTGTGCGTTTCATTGTTGAAGTTGCATGGCAAGCACACTTTATTAGAAATATGTTTATTAAACCAACTGAAGAAGAACTTGCTAACTTCAAACCTGACTTTGTTGTTTACAATGCTTCCAAAGCAAAAGTTGAAAATTACAAAGAATTGGGCTTAAATTCTGAAACATGTATTATGTTCAACATTACAAGCCGCGAACAAGTAATTATCAACACTTGGTATGGTGGCGAAATGAAAAAAGGTATGTTCTCAATGATGAACTACTATTTACCACTTAAAGGTATTGCTTCAATGCACTGTTCCGCTAATACAGATATGGAAGGTAAAAATACCGCTATATTCTTTGGCTTATCAGGAACTGGTAAGACTACATTATCTACAGATCCAAAACGTTTATTAATCGGTGATGATGAACATGGTTGGGATGATAATGGTGTATTCAACTTTGAAGGTGGATGCTACGCAAAAGTAATTAACCTTGATAAAGATTCTGAACCTGATATTTATAATGCTATTAAACGTAATGCTTTACTTGAAAACGTTACATTAGACAAAGATGGTAAGATTGACTTTGCTGATAAGAGTGTTACCGAAAATACTCGTGTTTCTTATCCAATCAACCACATTAAGAATATCGTAAGACCTATTTCATCTGCTCCAGCTGCTAAAAATGTTATCTTCTTATCTGCTGATGCATTTGGTGTCTTACCTCCAGTATCTGTTTTAACTCCAGAACAAACACAATATTATTTCTTATCAGGATTTACTGCTAAATTAGCAGGAACTGAAAGAGGTATTACTGAACCTACTCCAACATTCTCTGCATGCTTTGGACAAGCATTCCTTGAATTACATCCAACTAAATATGCTGAAGAATTAGTAAAGAAAATGCAAAAGAGTGGCGCTAAAGCATACTTAGTAAATACTGGTTGGAATGGTACCGGAAAACGTATTTCTATTAAAGACACACGTGGTATCATTGACGCTATCTTAAATGGTGATATCTTAAATGCTCCAACAAAGAAAATCCCATACTTTGATTTTGAAGTACCAACTTCTTTACCAGGAGTTGATCCAAAAATCTTAGATCCTCGTGATACATACGCTAATCCTAGTGATTGGGACAACAAAGCTAAAGATTTAGCAAGCAGATTCATTAAAAACTTTGTTAAATATGAAACAAATCCTGCTGGTAAAGCTTTAGTAAAAGCTGGACCAAAAGTTAGTGAATAATTAGTAACTAATATAATCTAAAAGAGTAATAAAAAGTTGAGTTAAGTTTGATTTACATATAGTAATTCAAATAAAACCCAACTTTTTTTGATGGCAGTTGCTACCAAATTAATCAAAATTATAATATAATAATACTATACTTAGTTATGAAGGTGAGAATATGAAATTTAAAGTTTTGGATTTATTTTGTGATATCGGAGGATTTTCTTTAGGATTATCGAAAGTTGATGGATTTAGTGTAAATGTTGCTTTTGATAATAATGAAGAAGTAAAAGAAACATTTAATAAAAATTTTTCTAAGACATATTTAATATGCGGAAATCTATTAGAAGAAGATATTAAAAAGCAAATTATTGATAAGTCTAAACAATCTAAAGTTAATGCCGTAGTTATAGAAAACTCACTTTTTTACACTGAAGATAATAAAAATGAATTAATAAATACATGTGTTAATATTATTAATGAACTAAAACCAAGTATAATTATCACTCATAATGATATTGAACAATTAGATTTTAAAGAAAATGAAGATTTATTTATATTAAAAATGACGGAAAATGGTTATAAAGTTAATATTAATAGAATTAACGCTAAGCATTACGGAGTAGCGGAAGATCGCTATTTTAATATATGTCTTTTTGCTAAAAAGAAGATGCTATCTTTTCCAAAAGAAAAAGAACAAGTAACTGTTAAAAGTGCAATATCGGATTTAGCGTATTTAGAAAATGGTGAAGGACAAAATATTTCTTCTTATATTAATGAACCACAAAGTGAATATCAAAAGAATTTACGTGGAGAATATTTAGAATTTCATAAAGCTAATAAATGTTCTGAAAAGAAGTTAGAATATATAAAGTCTATGCCAATTAAAGATAGCAATACCCAAGATAAAAATTATCGATTAAACTATGATGATGTTGCACCTTCTTTAAATTCACGTTTGTTTTTAACTAATAAAGTTGTTCATCCAATTTTAAATAGAAATTTAACGCTTCGAGAAGTAGCAAGACTTCAAAGCTTTAATGATGATTTTTATTTTTGTGGAAAAAAATCTATAATTGTTAAAGAAATTTGTTTATCTTTTCCTCCATTGCTAGCTAGAGAAATTGGTATTCAAATTGCTAATGAATTTGATGTAGAACTTGTTGATGGATTAAATTATGAACTATATTTAGGTAATGCGTATACTTTAATTGATAAATTAGTGGAAGATAATATCAAAGTAAGCCATATTATTACTGATCCACCATATAGTTTACCTTATGATGAAGAAAACTTTAATATGAAAAAAGCAATCAAAAATGGAGAATTTTTTGATGTTCTTTCTTGGATTCCAAAATATGAAAAGATACTTGATGATAATGGCTCAATGATTGTATTTTGCTCGTACCGCGATATTAGTTATATTATTAAAACAATGGAAGAAAACAATTTAGAAGTAAAGGACATAATTGTTTGGAAAAAAACTAATCCAATTCCAAGAAATGTTAATCGTAGGTATGTTCAAGATATGAAATTTGCTATTTGGAGTGTTAAAAAAGGCGCCAAATGGGTGTTTAATAGAAATCCTAAAAAGTCATATATGCGTAGTTTATTTGAAACAAGCGTCGTATCAGGTAAAGAAAAATATGATGCATCTCAAAAGAGTTTACGTTTAATGGATGAAATAGTAAAAATACATACTAAAGAAAATGATTTGATTATTGATCCATTCATGGGAACGGGTACAACAGGATTAGCGTGTTTAGACTTAAACCGTAAATTTATCGGTATTGAAATAGATAAGAAATGCTTTACTGTCGCGGTAAATAGACTCAACCGAATTATATAAAATTTATTTATAAGCTTAGATATAAATTTCTAGGCTTTTTTACTAAATCTTTACTTATATTGGATTTTTATATACGAAATCTTTACTTTTTTGCAAAAACAATACATAACAAGTAAAGAAAGAGGTGGATTAATATGTACTCTTATCAACCATTAAAAAAGACTCAATGATAAAGGATTAAGCAAATCTGATTTGAAGATTAATTTAGGAATGTCATCAAAAACTATTGCTAAAATGTCAAAAAGGTGAAAAAGGATGGCTTATTGATACTTGCCTTGATGGACAAGATGCATTTAAAAGATTATTAAAATTACTAGATATTAATGTTATTTAGTTTATTTAATAAGATACAATTTATCTAAAATATTCTACTAGAAACTATTATTAAAAAGGCAGTCAACAACTAAGCGACAGCCTTTTATTTGTTTTTAATGTAATTATTTTAACGTTAATTCAGGCATGTTTAATCCTAATTTGCCATATACGTACTTGTATTCATCAATTTTGTTTTGTTCATTAATATTGCTAGTAATTTCTAACTCTTTTGGAGGAATACTGACGATTCTAACAGGAGCGTATTTAAGTGTTTCTTCAGAATAAGTTGCTAATATTTTAGCCATTTCATTAAGAGGACATGGAAGATTTTCCTGTAGCCATTCAACTTCTTCAACGCTCTTAAAACGATTTGTTCCTGGTAATATTCCAGAATACCAATAATCTTCATTTTCCCAACAATAAATTTCTATACCTTTCATATTTGTTTTATAAGAATAATACAATGAGTAGTCTAACTTAGAGGAAGAACCAGTAGAAATAGAAGTAGAAGAGCAAGATGAAATAAATGGCAAAACTAATAGAAAAAATAAAATCCTTTTTTTGAACATAGAATATCTCCTCTCAAATTAAGCAAATTGTTTTAATAATTAAAGTAGAATATTAGAATTACCTACAAGAACATTTATTTTTATGCCATTTTTTAAAGAAATTTTGGAATCTAAAAATGATTTATAGATAACAATTTCTACTTTTTCATTTGCTTCAGTTAAAATGGTTAATCCAATTCTTTTCGTTGAAATTTCATAAACATTTAAAATCGTTACTTCCTTTATTTCATAATTATCTTTAGACAAATTTAATAGTTTTACACCGTAATATATAATAATTGAGCCACATACTATCGCGACAAGGATACACCCGAATATAAGAAAGAAAATTGCAAAATCTTTAAGATCTACATCAGTGTCTAATAGAGTTAATAAAAAACATAAAACAATAACTATTAGCCATACACATGCAGAAAACAAATGAAAAAAGAAACGATTACGAAACCATTTATATTGACTTGTTGCTTTATAATTCATAATAATTTTTTTACTCCTTTAAAATGTATAATATTTATAATAACTTTCAAAATATCAAAGAGCATAGTATTTTGATTTCACTAAAATAAAGTATATCATAAAGTTATGTAAAAAGAAGAATATTATAGAAAAACTACAAATTCATATAATCTAATTTTTTATATGTCAAAATTAATTGCAAAACTAATAAGATAAATCATAATTATAGATACAAAAAAGTTTGGCAAATTTCATGCCAAACTTAATATTTTTCCTGGCGGAGAATTAGGGATTTGAACCCTAGCGCCCTGTTACAAGCCTACGAGCTTTCCAAGCCCGCCCCTTCAACCACTTGGGTAATTCTCCAACGCTTGATAATTGTATCATTATTTTTCACTTTTGTCATTATTTTTTTGCAATTATGACTTATTTAAGTCATAATATTAGCGAAGAGAGTGATGAGTATGCAAGAAATATTAATAACCAAAGAAAATGAAGGACAACGTGCGGATAAATTTGTTCGCAAATTTTTAAATGACGCCCCACTTTCTTTTATTTATCGTATTTTCCGAAAAAAAGATGTAAAGATTAATGGACATTGGATTACTATCGATTATATATTAAAAAAAGATGATGTTATGCGAATTTATGTAACTGATGAACAGTTAAAAGAATTTAATAATCCTCGTCCAATTGAATCAATTAAATTTAATCATGAAATCATTTATGAAGATGATAATATTTTAATAGTTAATAAACCACGTGGATTACTTGTTCATGGTGATGAAAAAGAAAAGAGAATGACATTATCAAATCAAGTATTAAGTTATTTATACGCAAAAGGTGAATATAATCCGAAAACATCACAAGGATTTACACCCGCTCCAGCACATCGTATTGATCGTAATACTTCTGGATTAGTGGTTTTTGGTAAAACTATTAAAGCTTTGCAATGCTTATTAGAATTATTTAAAGATAAAGAAACATTAGAAAAAGAATATTTAGCTTTAGTAGTTGGAAAAGTTAATAAAGGAGGCACAATTGACGCTCCTTTGTATAAAGATGCCACAAGTGGATTAGTGAAAGTTGATTTTCATTCTTCATTTGCAAAAAGTGCCACTACAATTTATGATATTGAAGAGAAATTTGAAAATTATACATTATTAAAAATAAGAATTTTAACTGGTAGAACTCATCAAATTCGTGCCCATATGCTTTATATTCATCATCCAGTTGTGGGCGATGGAAAATATGGCGATTTTGCTACGAATAGATATTTCAAAGATACATTTAATTTTGAAAATCAATTTTTACATGCCCATAAAATTGAATTTAAAAATGTTTCAGGTGAATTAAGCTATTTATCCAATAAATGCTTTGTTGCAAATTTACCAAAAGAAGAAAAAGATATCTTAAGTAAATTAGCGTAGGAGAAGAACATGATATCGTTATCTTTAATTTTATTATTGATAAATATTATTGTTATAGTTGCAGTTGTTTTTGCAAATGTTTTTAAATCGCGCGTTATTGCCACATCACTTTTAATGGTGGATTTATTTGCCATGCTTTTAAAAGTTTTTGATAATTATGTATTTAATAATCAAATTGAAGATTTTTTTATTGATTTAGTTCGTTCACTAAACTTAACAACAAGCGCAACTAATCCTAACTTTATTGTCTTTATTGCGGGATTAATTGTACTTTTACAATTATTTGTGGTTTGGTTAATGCTTTATGCTTTGTTAAGAAGGTTTGTGCCATATAAACCTCCAGTACTTTTATCAAAACACGAAGAAAGAACTTTATTAAATGAAGCAGTACTTTGGAAGTCATTATTATTTATTTCTTTAAATGTTATGATAATTTATGTTTTAGCAATATTAAATCATGCTGCTAAATTGCCATTCGGTATATTAGAGCCATTATTTCGTATTGGATTTGGGGTGAGATCATGAACCCTAGAGAAAAAATATTGTTATTATCCGAGATGTTTGAAGTGGATGTAAGTAAACATATTCAAGCAGTTTTAAGCGAAATTGAAAATAGTGAACATTATAAACAATTAGTTATTAATGTAGAAATGGCATCCAAATATCAAGTGCCATATACGGAAAAGTTTTTAAAAGAATATGAAGAATTAAGTATTAATAAAATTACATCTATTAAGGATGCTTTTATTGCTCGCGCTAAAGTGGATTATTTATATCAAATTTCACAACCAAAATATTTCATTAATCCTATCATGTTTAATCCGATGGAAATGAATACTAATATTACAATGATTGGAGAACTTCCTTGCTATTATCATAACAATGAAATGACTATTGATGAATTAATTACTAACGAAGAAATATCTAATAAAGATAAAATTAAAGTGACAAATGAAATAACTAAAAAATGGGCGGAAGATGCTCAAGAAATTATTATTGATAAAGTTAATTTTTTAATAAGCAAACGTAATAAATATTCGTTTAAAGGAAAACGATTTTCTATATTTAAAAGAGGTTTAATTTATCCGATTTTAATTATTTTAGGTAATATTGTATTCTTTGTTAGTATATTTTCTTCTTCAAAATTTATAAGTACTGTTTTATTAGGACATAGCGTGACTAGTTATTTTTTCTTATTCTTTGTCATTTTCTTATTTCTTTTTGAAGCAGGAGAACTATTAAGTATTCGTATGGAAGAAAGTTACTTTGATGAAAAAAAATATTGTTATACTTATTTAAAAAGCCATGCTTATTTATCAGTTAAAAGTTTGGAAGATTCAATCTTCAAGATAAAGAAGATTTTATTGGAATCAATTAAAGATAAAAGTAAGGTTAAGACTTTAATTACCAAAGTTAATTATTTAGCAAACTATCGAAGAATTATTTTATTTTTAGAATCAAAAGTAAATATTAGTGAAAAGAAGTATAAAGAATCCACAATTAACGCTATAAACATTATTCGCTTAACTATATTAGTTTTATTTTTATTATCTTTAATAGGTTACGCAGTTATTATGTGCATTTCTTATTTGAAAGGCGGTGTTATTTAATGGATTTAGATGTGTATTTTGATGATTTACATATTACTAATTTGATTGAATTAGGTCAAAATATGTATAAATATCCAGATTTAGCATTTAGCTTAATAATTCGTGATGATTTTCAAAAATCATTAAAAGAAAATGAGCCGTATTTATATCAAAAATTCGTACAACTACAAGATATTGCCGATGATGATGAATTTGTGTTTAAAGTTAGTTATTTGTTTTGCCCATATATGACACTTAGGTATCATGGATATCGTTTTGATAAATTAGAAAATCTGGGTGAAAGAATGATTAACTATGGCCCAGTTGTGGATGTTTACCTTATTGATTTAATTAAATTTAGATTATTATCTTATGTATATGAATTGCAAGGTTTAAATACTATTTCTAAAGAAAATTACTTAGCTATAAAAAAAGCGGAAGAAATGGTAATAACTAATCCGAATAAGGCATATTTTACATTAGCATTTGACTTATCTAAGTCAAAAGTTTTAGTATATAATGGTAAGCCATATATTACTCCAAAGTCTTTTTTAGAAGTAATGAGTAGTGATGTTAATATCACCAAATTTGCCATTGACTTTGAAGATAACGAATACTTTTTTGCTTGGCTGCGATTTTTAAATTATGAAAATCGTTTAAAAAGATTTAGAAATCTAGTAAAATTTATAGAGGAAAGAGAGAAAATATAAAATGAGTATTATTGAAACAAATTATCAACGTTGGTTAAACTCACCTGTTGTTGATGAGAAAACCAAAAAAGAAATTTTATCTATGAGTGAAGATGAAAGAAATGATGCATTCTTTAAAGATGCAGAATTTGGTACAGCGGGAATGCGTGGTATTTTAGGCCCAGGTACTAATCGTCTTAATATTTTTACTGTTCGTAAATCAACAGTGGCATTTGGCATGTACTTACTTGAAAAATTCCCTAATGCTAAAACTAGTGGCGTTGTTATCTCGCATGATAACCGTCACATGTCTCGTGAATTTACTTTAGATACCGCAAAAACACTAAATGAAATGGGAATTAATACATTTATTTTTGATAGTTTACGTCCAACTCCAGAACTTTCATTTGCAGTTCGTGAATTAAAGGCTGTTGGTGGCGTTATGATTACAGCAAGTCATAACCCACGCGAATATAATGGTTATAAAGTTTATGATGAAAATGGTTGCCAATTAGTGCCTTATCGTATTGAAAGATTACTTGAAATACTTGCTACTTTACCTGATGAATTATCTGTTACTTATAAAAAAGCAAAAGTCCCAGGAAAAAATGTTATTTTAGATGATAAGATTGATAATCGTTATGTTGAGGAAGTATTAAGCATTCGTTTGAATCCCGATTTAGATAAAAAAGGATTTAAAGTAGTTTATACTCCACAACACGGAACAAGTTATATACCTGCAATGAAAATATTTGAAAAAGCTGGTTACAAAGATAATATCTTCCCAGTATTAAGTCAATGTACTCCGGATCCTGATTTCTCAAATACTTTATCACCAAATCCTGAAGAACCTAAAGCTTATATTGAACCATTAAAATTAGCTAAAGAATTAGATGCAGACTTAATTGTTATGACTGATCCAGATGCTGATAGAGTTGGTGTTGCTTTTAAAAATGCTCATAACGAATTTGAATTACTCACAGGTAACCAATCTGGTGCTTTATTAATTAATTACATATTAGGGGAGCGTAAAGAAAAAGGTTTACTTTCTAAAAATGGTATTATGTATAACACCATTGTTACATCAACATTTGGTACTAAAATTGCTGCTTCATATGGCGTTAAAACTGAATCTTTATTAACTGGATTTAAGTTTATTGGTGACGCAGTTGATTTAGCACTTAAAAATAATGGTCCACATTATGAATTTGGTTATGAAGAATCTTATGGTTGCTTAATTAAACCTTTTGCTCGTGATAAGGATGCTCAACAAGCATTACTAATGATTGTGGAAATGACTTTATTCTATTTAAGACATGGAAAAACATTAGATATAGTTAAAGATGAATTAGAGCAAAAATTTAATTATTACCACGATACACAATTCTCAATTGCTTTTAAAGGTGCAGAAGGACCAGCAAAAATGGATAAATTAATGGAAGATTTACGTAAAGGAATTACTTCTATTGCTGGATTTAAAGTTACAAGAATTGAAGATTATGAAAATAGTATTGCCACAAATGAAGATGGAACAAAAGAAGTACTTACACTTCCTAAATCTAATGTCTTAAAATTCTACATGGGTGAAGATAAAATCATTTGTGTACGCCCTAGTGGAACTGAACCAAAATGTAAATTCTATTATGGAGTAAATGATAAAGATAGAGAATTTGTTAAAGATTTACCAGCAATCTTACATAAAGATTTATTAAAAATCTTAGGAATCGAATAAATATTATAAAAAGATGAGTGACTCAAAGCCTACTCATCTTTTAAAATACTTTTTAATTCATACATTATGCCATCGTGATCGTTATCAAATTTACTAACACGGGTGGCATATTTTTTTAAGTTGTCGTTCGCATTTTTCATAGCTACCGATATTCCTGCGAATTGGAACATTTGAATGTCGTTATTAGCATCTCCAAAGGCAATAATGTGGTCGTGGCTAATATTATATAATTTAGCAACATCTGCAAGAGCGTGAGCCTTAGTGACATTAGAGAAGAATATTTCCGAATAATGTTCGTAAGCTCCCATCCAGAATCTAATTTCTAATCCCGGGTGTTTTTTTACTGCAGCTTCTAATATATTATTAGAAGAAGTAGAATAACTTTTGATAATCATTGTCATTGGATCATGGGTTAATGTTTCACGAATATCACCTTTTATTAATTTCATACCTTTAGTAACAAATACACTTTCAAGTGTTTCATCATCTTTTATAATCCAAAGTTCTTTATTTGTTTCACATAAAACATTTTCAATATATTTTGGCCCAACATCATTATAAATTTGTTTAATTATTTCTTTAGGAAAGGCAAAATTAACTTCTTTAAATGTCATATCATTAGGAGATATAATATTTGCGCCATTATAGCAAATAATAGGAGAGTGGAGATTTAATTCATCATAATATCTTTTGATTGAACGAATTGGTCTTCCAGTAGCAATAACAATGATATGACCTAAACTATCTAAATGGTGAAGATAATTTAAAGTATCAGGACATATTTCTTTCTTACTATTTAGTAATGTCCCATCAAGGTCTAGTGCGATTAAGTATTTTTCCATATTTTAATTTTTCCTTTCTAATATTTACTATTTATGCATAATTTCTAATGGTGATATTATGTATTTTTATCGAATTAGTCTATTTTCTATTGGCTTATTATTAGCTACGATAGGTTGTGTATTCTTTGTTATTGATATTACACTTTTAAACTATGGGTTTAACATTTTTGAGTTCTTAGGATACTTGCTATCTTCCAAAGTTTTTTATTTGTTACCCACAGGAGTTATTTTAATGGCTATAAGTTTATTTTGCAATAAATTATGGAATAAACTTTCTAACTATTTAAAAAAGAAGAAAGATAATATTTAAAATTATTCTAAAAAAGTATTGTTTAATTGACTTAATTTCTTTAAAATAAAGCGTAAGGAGTGGATAGAATGATAAAGATTTATACATCACCAAGTTGCTCTTCTTGCCGCAAAGTCAAAAAGTGGTTTGAAGATCATAAAATTGAATATGTCGAAAAGAGTATTTTTTCTACTTCTTTAAATGAAAAAGACATTTATGAAATTCTTGAGAAATCAGAAAATGGTACCGAAGATATTATTTCTACTAAATCAAAAATTATGAAAGAAGGTAATTATGATTTGGAAAAAATGTCGATGAGTCAATTAGTAAGATTTATTTTAGATAATCCGACAGTCTTAAAAAGGCCAATAATAGTTGACGATAATAAAATTCAAATTGGTTATAATTCAGAAGAGATTCGTGCCTTTATTCCTGAAGAAATTCGCCGCTTAGTGCGCTTAGCATGCGCTAAAGGAGCATGTGAAAGATACGAGTTCTGTGAACATAAAGATGACTTTAATAATCAAAAAGCTTAGTAAAAAAAACGGCCAACGCCGTTTTTTATTTTTTCTTATTGTATTCGTTCATGGCACGACGATGTTTAGTTACTTTATTTAGTTCATGGATTGGAACATTTGCTTCTGCACAGAATTGTTTAAGCTTTTCTTCAGCATCAACCATAGAATCGTGTTCCATTTCTAGTTCATAATCAGTAACACTTCCATATGTGCTTTTGTCAATACATAATAAACCGCCATCGTAGTCACATTCGATACGATAAGTTGATAAACTACAAATTACATGAATTTTGTCAACATCAAAGCCAAGAATTTGTAAGAATTCAAATGTAGAGTTCTTAACATTTTCTCCATGCAAAATACTTTTAAATTCATCTTTGGTTAATGGACAATTTTTTTCTAATAATCCTTCAGAAAGTGGTGCTTTTAAAGTAATTTCAAAGTTACCGTTTTTTTCACGGATTCTTAAACCTAAGCCATAACTTTCTAGTTTGGCATCGTCAGTATCTAAATAATAATTTGTTTGTTGCATTACGCGTGGGTTGTATTTTAAGATATTACTTGCTAACGCGAGATATTCTTTTTCGTTTAGAAGCATTTTGGCTTCGATTTCCATGTTGTTTGACATAATTTCATCTCCTAATTTGCCAACTAATATGTTACAATATTTTTGTTGAAATATAAAGAGGAGATTAAAAATTATGAAATACAAATATGGTATATGCTTTAAAAAAGAAGTTATAACCGAAATGTATATTGAAAGTTTTAAAAGAAGACTAGCAAAAGATAACTTTGTTTTAGATGAAGAAAATCCAGAATATGTTTTCTTTTTAGGCGGCGATGGCACTTTTTTACGCGCAGTACATAAATATATTGATAAAGTTGATAAAATAAAATTTGTGGGATTAAATGCAGGAACATTAGGATTTTATTTAGATTATTCTACTAGTGAAATAGATTTACTGATTAACGATATTAAAAGCAAGAATGTAAACATTGTATCTTACCCATTAATAAAAGGCAAAATCGTTTCTAAAAAAGAAACACAAATCATATATGCTGTAAATGAAATTAGAATTGAAAATCCTTTTCATACATTAATTAGTGATGTTACTATTAATGAGCATAAATTAGAAACTTTTTCTGGTAATGGCTTAGTAGTATCTTCCTCTTTAGGTAGTTCGGCTTATAATAAATCTTTAGGCGGAGCGATTATGGAGCATGACTTACCGTTATTAGAAATTACCGAAATTGCTCCAATTCAAAATAATGCATATCGTTCTTTGGCATCTAGTTTAATTGTTGATGGCAAAAAGACGATTTCATTTACAGGATTATTTAAAGATATTATTGTAGGATATGATCATGAAGTAATGCCGAATATTTCTAAAATTAAAGAAATATCAATTACATTATCTTCACGTAAAGTTAGACTTGTTCGTAAAATAGATCATAATTATATTGATGTTTTAAGAAAAGCGTTTATTATTGATAAGGAGATGTAAAGTTATGTTTTTAGATGCTGGTGACTTTTTTAAAAATTATGGGCTTATAATAGGACTAATTATATTAGGAATAATTATTGTTATTGTCGTAGTTTTATTAATTAGAAATAAAACTAAAAACAGTAATAAAAAAGCAAGCGATGATTTATTTAATCAAATTATGGAAGGCTTAGGAGGAATTGCTAATGTTAGTTCTTTAGAAGCTAAAATGTCGCGTTTAAATGTTAGTTTAAAAGATGATAGTTTGTTAAATATTGAAAGTTTAAAATCTAGTGGCGTTAGCCGTGTTATTAAGATGTCTAGTAAAATAACTTTGTTAATTGGTGATGTGGCTAGTGAAATTGAAGAGCAATTTAAAAAAGAAACAAAGTGAGTTCGTGCGTAACTCACTTTTTTTTGAATGCTTATTATTGTTGATAATACGGATTGTTATTGTTGTTTGAAGTATAGTAATTAGGGCTAGTATTGCTTATTGGATAACTTTGGCTATATTGTTGATTATATGGATAAGAATAATAGGAATTATTTTGATAATACGGAACTGGTTGATAGTAGTAATAAGGCTGAACCGGATAATTATTAGATGGGTATAAAGGCCCTTTATTAGGCGCAAATAGGCCACCGACTAATAATCCACCTACAAAAGGCCAAATCGGTCCTACGAAGCGATATTGATAATTATATGGCATAATAAAAAATCCCCCTAGCATAGTAATATATGCAACTAGAGAGATTAGTGTATAGGCTATAAATATTTTTTTAATTCTTCTAAAGGTAAACCAACGACATTATAGTAACTTCCTTCAATATTTTTAATTAAAGGAAATTTTTTATCTTGGATACCATACGCTCCGGCTTTATCTTTAGGAGAACCGCTTTCAACATAAGCATCAATCAATTCATCACTTAACTCATTAAAAGTAACTTTAGTTAAAACACTTTTAGAAATAGTTTTTTCTTTACTAATAATGGTAAATCCTGTTACTACATCATGAGTTTTTTTTGATAATAAGTGAAGCATTCTTTTAGCATCTTCATCATTAATTGGCTTTCCTAATACTTCATTGTTAACTATAACGACAGTATCTGCGGCAATAACAACATCATTAGGAAAATTCTTAAATACTGCCTTAGCCTTAGCTTTAGATAACTCTAAAGGTAAGTCATAAGGAGAAGCTTTGACTTTATTTTCATCAACATTAGAAACAACAATTTTAAAGTCACTGATAAGGCTTTTTAAAAGTTCTTGACGTCTTGGTGATTTACTAGCAAGTATGTACATAATTAAATTTTATTCATGATTACAGGAATAATCATAGGCCTTCTTTGTGTTTTCTTAAAGAAGAATAATGTTAATTGATTTTTAACCATGTTTTTAATATCGGAGAAAGTTACTTTGTCTTTCATTAAATCGCTTAATATATTTTTAGTAAATTGTTCAGCTTGTTGAATCATATTATCGTGACCATAAGTATAGACGAAGCCACGAGTATATAATTTTGGATTTTGCATTAAGCAGTTATTTTTCGAATCAAGTACTAATAATACTGATACCATACCATCATTGTAAAGAACTTTACGGTCATTAATAACTGCGCGACATACACCTGTAATATCATTACCGTCAATAAATATGTCATCAGCAGGAATATGCGGTCCTTCTATGATTTTATGATTTTTTAATAATAAACTATCGCCATTTCCACATATGAAGGTATTTTCACGTGGGACTCCTAAACTTACAGCGATATCAGTATGAATTTTCAACATACGATATTCACCATGTGCAGGCATGAAGTATTTAGGTTTAAATAATTTTAATGCCAAACGCAGTTCTTGTTTTGAAGGGTGACCAGAACTATGTAAACTTAAGAAAACTGAATTAGTAAGTACATTAGCTCCAGCACGAGTTAATGTATTTACAACGCGATCAATACTAGCGCCATTGCCAGGAATAGGTGAAGAAGAGAAAACAACTGTGTCGCCAGGAATAATTCTTAATTGTTTGTGTTCGCCATTTGCGATACGTGCAAGTGCCGCCATCGGCTCTCCTTGGCTACCAGTACAAAGTATTAATGTTTCTTCTGGCTTAGTGTGACGTAAATCTTCAAATTTTAAAAGAGAAGAATCAGGAATATGAATATACCCAAAATTTCTTGCTGTTTCGATAGCGTTTTCCATCGAACGACCAACAATTACAATCTTTCTTTTATGTTCAACACTTGCTTCGACAATTTGTTGAATACGGGAAATATTACTAGAGAAAGTAGAAACAATTAATCTTCCTGGAGCATTACGGAATACTTCATTAATAGAATTAATAACATTAGTTTCTGATGGTGTATATCCTTCGATTTCTGCATTGGTGGAATCGGATAATAATAAATCAACACCTTCGCAACCCAAACGAGCAATTTTGCCGAGATTAATATCTGGACCAACTGGTGTTAAATCAATTTTAAAGTCGCCAGTAGTGACAATACGACCTTCATTAGTATCTACACAAATACCAAATGAATCGGGTATTGAGTGAGTTACTTGAAAAAATTGGACAGTAAAAGCATTACCAATTTTAATAAAGTCATTTTCAGTATATTCGACAATCTTAACTTTTTCTTTAATACGCATTTCATCAAGCTTGTGCTTAATTAAAGCCGCAGCAAGACGTGGGGCGTATATTACAGGAATAAATACATGTTGAATCAAGAATGGAATACCGCCAATATGGTCTTCGTGTCCGTGAGTAATAAATAATGCTTTTATTTTAGTACTATTGTTTTTTAAATGTGTATAATCTGGAATCACATAATCCACGCCTGGTAAATCAGCTTCTGGGAATCTAACTCCTGCATCAATAATAATAATATTCTTTTCATCTTCAATGCAGTAAGTGTTTTTACCGACTTCTCCAAGTCCTCCAAGCGCATAAATAGATATTGGTGATCTATTAGAAATCATCGTTGACATATTTTATTTTTTGCCTCCTAGCTATATAAACGCAATAAAAAATAGTAACATGCGATTAATTATAAAGTTTTAAACTTCCAAAACACAATAATTATATCTTTGTTACTATTAAAAGTAAAGAATTATATAATAAAATCATCACTTAAATTTCAATTGTATTATCTATATGTTTAAAAGGATTGTTTTTATCAATGTGATCATAGTATAAGATACCATTTAAGTGATCGAATTCGTGTTGTAATACAATGGCATCATATCCTCTTGCCACAATTTCTACATCTTTATGTTCTAATAAATTGTAAGCTTTAATTGTTACTTTATTTGGACGATAAACATAACCTTCGTGATCCTTATCAACGGACAAACAACCTTCACCACCACTTAGATAACATAATTTAATTGATGTGGCAACTATTTTGGGGTTTACTAAAGCATATTGGACTAATTTATCACCTAATTGATAATAAATTACAAACATTCTTTTATTAACTCCAACTTGTGGCGCAGCCATCCCCACACCAGAACGAATATGATTTTTTTCGGCATATTCATCATCTTGACTCTTTTTTAAATAATCAAGCATTTCTAATAATAATTTCTCATCTTTTTTACTTAATGGCATTTCAACAGGTGTGCATTTTTCTCGTAATGACTTATTACTATCTTTAACAATTTTTAACACGATTTTCACCTCGTAAAAGAATTTTAGCACATTATAAGTATAAAAAAAAGAAGGGAATGTCCCTTCTTAACAACCACAGCAATTATTAAATCCGCCAGAACCGACGCTTAGAATAATAAGTAACAAGAAAATTACTAATATAACCGCAAACACAGCGCCAAAATTATGATTGTTATTTGAAGGATAGGCATAAGCATATCCGCCTGGATAGCCATAGTTGTTTCCGTAATTGTACATACTTAACCTCCTTACTGTTATATTTATATGTTTAAATAATGAAAATGTTAAACTTTAGAAAAATAATTGCATATTCTATATTGGTGAGATTTTATGAATAAATTAGAAGAGTTTAAAGAATTTGCAAAAACCAAACCTTTCTTGCGTGATTATGTGGAAAACAACAAATATACTTGGCAAGATTTGTTTGAAAGATATGATATTTATGGACCGGATGATGATGTATTTAAAGAAGATACACCTGAACAAGAAAAAACAACAGAAGAACCACAAGAAGAAAAAAAAGAAGGATTAGGTTCAATACTAGATGCAATAAGTGGTTTTGATGCTGATAAGATTTCCGAAGGTTTGAATGGAATGAAAAAGATTTTAGGAATACTAAGTGAAGTAACTAAACCTGATGAATTACCAAAAGTATCTAAACGAAAAATGTCTCGACCATATCAAAGGAATGATGACTAATATGCACACATCGGTTATAATGGTATTAGATAAGAATGATGATTATTATTTGTTCTTAAGAGAAAAGCCATATTGGCATAAAGAATTATCTCGACATCCCGATCAAATAGATGCGTTTTTAGAAGATTATAAAGTAGTAAGAAGAAAACGACTGGTTGATAAAATGGAAGATATATCGATGATTATGACACTAGCAAGGGAGTTAATGTAAAATGGATGAAAAACTGATGGTTCAAGCATATAAATTAAAAGAGGCTTTAGAAAATGATGAAAGAGTATTAGCTTTATCAAAAGCAGAAAAACTTATGGAAAATGATGAAGATGTAATGCGACTTTCTTATCGTTTTTCTCTTGCTAATGATAACTATAATGAAACTTTACGTCATTTTCCTTTAGATAGTGATGAAGCAAGAAAGGCACAAAAAGAATTATATGAAGCAAAGAAAAATTTAGATGTGCATCCATTAGTTAGCGATTATTTAAAAAAATATCAGCAAGTTCGTTTAATGTACGAACAAGTTGATGAAGTAATTTTTAATAAATTTAACAATAAACATTATTGTAAAAGTGAAAAAAGATAGATTTGTGCATCTATCTTTTTTCTTAGGGAGGAACAGGGCACAATTAGTGCACTATTATTTTGTACAATAATATTTTTTTTATGCAATTATTTGTGTATAATCTTTTTGGTGGTTAAAATGCGTATTGTCGGTGGAAAGTATCGCTCAAGATTAATTGATTTTCCTAGTGATGAAAAAATCACTAGGCCAACAAAAGATATGGTAAGAGAAGGTTTGTTTAATGCAATAGGTGAAACAATTTTTGATAGTGTTGTTTTAGATTTATTCGCGGGCTCAGGTTCATTAGGTTTAGAAGCGTTATCTAGAGGGGCAAAATTTGCTTATTTTGTGGATAAATCTTTTGATGCTATAAAAGTAATTAAAAAAAATATTGCATCTTTAGATATTACTAATAGTGAAATTATTAATAGTGATTATTTAAGTGCGTTAGAAAGTTTTAAAACTAAAAACATTATGTTAGATATTATTTTTCTTGACCCGCCATATAAAATGAATATTATTGATGAAATTGTGGATTATCTTATTGATTATGATATTTTGTCTAAAAATGGTATAATAGTAATTGAAACCGATTATAAGGTAGATTTAAATGACACAAGATTTTCTAAAGTTAAGCAATATAAGTATGGAAAGACATTTGTGACAATAAAAAGGAGAACATTATGAAAGTAGCAATTTATCCAGGAAGTTTTGATCCGATTACCAATGGTCATATGGATATTTTAAAAAGGGCATTACGCGTTTTTGATAAAGTAATAATTTTAGTGGCTAACAATTCTAGCAAGCAAACAGTTTTTACTTTAGAAGAACGTCTAGAAATTATAAATAGTATTGTTAAAGATATAGATAATGTAGAAGTTGATAGCACGGATGGTTTAGTAGTAGAATATGCTAAAAAAGTAAACGCTATTGCGTTAGTGCGTGGCTTACGTGCGGTATCAGATTTTGAATATGAATTACAACTTGCAACCACTAATGAATTTATTGATCCAAAAATAGATATGGTGTTTTTTATGACACATTTAGAAAATACGTTTATATCATCTTCAACGGTAAAAGAATTATTTGATCAAAATGTTGATATATCACGTTTGGTTCCTAAACAAGTAATTAAAGCTTTAGAAAACAAGCGTAAATAAAACAATTATAAAAGTTGATATTACGGCTAGTAGTAGCCGCTTTTTTATTATTCTAATAATGTCTATATTAACTAGCAAATGTATTTGCATAAGTAATGAAATAGAAGAAAATGAAAAAATAAATGTGCTTACTATTTGATTTAATATAGTGTAATTATTAAATAAATATGTTAATGGATAAGAAAACTCTAATATTCCTTGTATATAAAAAATATATGGAACAGAAATAAATTTTGATAAAGCAATTAAAAACAAAGAAAAAAACAAAATAGAACCAGTCATTAAAATAATGCTTTTAAATGTTTTTAGAATAGCTTTGGAAAATATATTTTTTTCATTGCCTGTATTAAAGTTAAAATCTTCTAAATGATTTGTTTTTCTATATTTTAATAAGAAATATAGAATGGCTAAGGTATAAGGAATAGAAATTGTTAATAAAAGTGCTTGTGTTGGCCAAGAACTGGTATTAATTAAAGCAATAATAAAAGGAAGAGAAGGAAAAGAAAAACATTCTAAAATAAGTTCTCCATCTTTTTGAGAAATACTTTTATTTATTTCGTGATCAATAGAACTTGCTAAAGCAGGTGTTCCGCTAATAAGACCAGATATAATTATAAAAGCCACGTTAAGGTTATAAACTTTTCTATTCTTTTTTTGATTATTAAAGAGAGATAAGAATCCTCCATTATATGATATAAGATTATTTAATAATAAGGCGGGCGCTAAAGTAGGCAAAACCATAATAACAAATGGCACAATTGCACTAATAGTTATTTCTTTAGTATCATTAGATAAAATCAAAACGAAAATTAAAATAATGCAAAAAAATAATGTGGCAATCTTTTTCATGTTAAAATATATGCTAAGAAATATTATTCATTAATAATTTATAGGCAAAAATTATAACAATATTTAAAATTGTTTCATACTCTATATAGTAAGCAAGGAGGGAATTTTATGAATAATTGCTGTCCAAATCAATGCCCATGTAAGTATGATCCAATTGTTATGCCGGTGAGAGAAAGAATATGTAATCGTTATTACTGTGTTGAACAACCTGTAATTTGTCCAGTGAATACCCGAGTAGTTAATCACTATGTTCCACGTCCAGTATATTATCATACTTATACTAGAACAGAAGAAAATGTCTGTGAAGGCAATACCAATATGCCAAATATGCCATATGGAAATGGTATGCCGCCATTCAATAATACCCAACAATAAGAAGACAATAAAAAAGCCACTACATCAACAGTGTAGTGGCAAAATTTTTAATTAATTACTTACGTTCGAAATCGCCAGTGCCATTCCAACAATCGTCTAAGTTTCTTGCCTTATCGTATTTAGTAGAACCTTTAATACCAATTAAAGCTTCACGAATGTTGAACGAGTTATCTGTATATTCTTTATCCATTAGAAGAATTAATGGAGTATACAAATCTTCTCCTTCACGGATTTCACTAAAAGAACTTTCATCTGATTCGTAATTTTCAATGTTATATTCATGGCTAGCAGCAGTGCCAACACTAAAAATAGCATCACGGAATTCAATTGGATCGACATTGTCAGTAACAGTGTCACCGAAGAAAATTTTATACATTTCACTTTCTGGATCAGTTAATTCATAACTAGAAGATTGTTCATCAACAGATATTGTTTTGATTTTATAATCAGAATCAAATGTTTTGTCATCAAATAATGTTTTAAATGCTTGATAAGCATCACGACAATTTGGACAATCTTTTTTAATGAATACTAAAAAATATTTGTCACCATCTTTAAATCTAGCTTCTTTGTCATAGATTAAATTTCTAGCAGCACCACTAGCTAATTTCACTTTGTTATCGTTGAAATATTTTTCGTTGTTAGTGATTAAGTCTGCTAATGCGGTTACACCTTGAGAAATTGGTTGAATAAGTAAGATAATACCAAAAATCAAACTAACGATTAATAATGGTTGAACCCATGCTGTTTCTTTAATCCAACGCCAAATACGAGCGAAAAAATTTCCTATTGCTTTAAATACTTTCATAATAGACCTCCTATATATTCGATATACATAGCATAGTAATGATAACATTGTACGGCTGTTTTTTCAACAATTAATTTAAAAATTAATTAATAAAAATAGAGCGTATAGACACATTATAAGAAAAGATTCAAAAAATGCAAGATTTTATTGTAAAAAATGTTGCAATGTTGTTTACTATAATAGGAAATTGTTTCGAAGAAAAGGTGATTATTAGTGTCATTGAAAAATACAAAACGAAAAATGGAAGATTATCTATTCGACCATGAAAAACTTAAGAACTTTCTAGAGGTTATTAAGCAATTGCTAGCTTGTGTATTAGCGGCAATGATATATGCATTTGGATATCGTTGCTTTATGTTAAATACTAATCCCCACTATTGCTTAGTTGGCGGTGGTATGTCAGGATTTTCACAAATTATTACAAAAATACTAGAAATTATCGGCATTATTAAAGCGCAAGATGTTGTGTTGTGGCAACCACTATTTAACTATTTGCTTAATATCCCAATATTCGTAATAGGTTTTAAATTTATTGGCAAAAGGTTTGCTATCTACACACTATTTGTTGTTATGTTGATATCATTAATGACTTATATCATGCCAAGTTCGATTACAGAAAAATTTGATTTGTCGATGACAATTAATGAAGCGGTTATGGAAAATGGTGTATTAGTTGCTCGCGAGGCAATTATTCCTAATTTCTTACCAAGAGCCATATTTAGCGGCATTTGTACTGGTGTTTCCACTGTTATTGCTTTCAAAAACTGTTCTTCAACAGGAGGTTTAGATGTTGTTTCTTTGGCAGTTGCTAATAAAAAATCTACTTCAATTGGCAAATATTTAGTTATATTTAATGGATTTGTTCTTATTGGATATACCATTTGTAATTATTTCTCTGTTTCTAAAGATTATGCTTTGCAATTATTTTTGTTTTCATTTGTTTATTTGTTTGTTAATGCTTTAGTAAACGACTTCTTAAATGGAAGATACAAAAAAGCTCAAATACAAATTATTACCACTAATGAAAATCTTTCAAAAATTCTTATTGCGAACTTTCCACATGGATGTACAGTTGTTAATGGTAAAGGTGCTTTTTCTCAAGAAAATCGTTTCATTCTTTATATGGCTGTTTCTTCCGCTGAAGTTAATAAAGCAGTTCGTTTGGTGCAAATGGTTGACCCACATGCTTTCGTTAATGTAACGGCATTACAGCAGGTTTACGGAAGGTTCTATATTGAGCCATTTAAATAGACTAAAAAAATTCATATCAAGTAGCAAAATATGCTTTCTTAGATATGAATTTTTTAATGCTTAATTTTAATTACAAGACTAAAAATCGGAATTTGAAAGGAAATTCTTAATGGCTTTTTCTGTTTTACGAAGATGAGAACTAAATACAATAGTAGTGACAAAATCACAAACGCCATCAACGATAAGCGAAATACCTGCAAATATAATGACAGAATCAAATGTATCAAACATTACTAAGAATCCTAACACCATCGATAATAGTGCTACTACAAATAATGACCATGATCCTTTGATGTGTGCACTAGCGCAATCGATACCATCTTGGAATTTAAATAATCCATCGGCAATTAGAAAAATACCAAAGATTACTGTGTAAATGCTTTTTACTAAATCAACTTTTGTTAAGCATAAAATACCTAAAGCAATAAGAATTACACTAGTAACAAAAAGATGTGATCCAAAAAGCAATCCAGTTACTAAGTAACGAGTTAATAAAATTGCTCCTAATAAGATGAATATTACACCAGCCACATAGCAAACAACAGTACTAGACTTTTCAGGTACAGCAAGGAACACAATGCCAATAATTACAGCAAAAAGAGCAGTAATAAGCGACTCCCATTTAATTCTTCTAAAAAATTCTTTCATTTAATCCACCCACTTTCGCCTTTATTATAATCAAAATATCAACAATGTAAATATTTTGTTCTTTTTATTCAACAATTATACATATTTTGTTAAAAAAACGATGCCATTTTTGACACCGTTAACGTTTTTTATAATACTTAATCACGAATTGTTCGTGATCTTCTTCTTTATATTCTATGAATTTATCTTCGTATTCAGGAAAATACACGTTACCGACATAATCGCCTTTAACTAAAGAAATAATTAGTTCTTCACAATATGGTAAGAACAACCGATAAATTGATGCACCACCGCAAACGAAGACAACATCTTGAGAATGTTCATATCTTTTAACAAGTTCCATGTAGTCAGTGCAAACTTCGCAGCCTTGAGCATCATAATCTTTATTAAAGTCTAATACAATGGTTTTTCTTCCTGGCAATGGTTTGCCAATTGATTCAAAAGTTGTTTTTCCCATAATCATTGTATGGCCCATTGTGGTGTTTTTATAGTGTAAGAAATCTTCTTTAATGTGCCAAGGTATATGAATACCATTACCAATGACACGATTTTTATCATGAGCAACAATAATTTTAAGCATTAAACGGACACCTTACCTTTAATTGCAGGATATGGATCATAATTTACTACTTCAAAGTCATCATATTTAAAGTCCAAAATAGAATTAACTTTTCTTTTAATGACTAGTTGAGGTAAAGAACGTGGCGTCCTTTCTAATTGAGTTTTGATTTGTTCGATATGGTCTAAATAAATATGAACATCGCCAAAAGTATGAACGAAATCGCCGGGTTCTAAGTTACAAACATGGGCCATCATAATTAAAAGAGTAGCATATGAGGCAATGTTAAATGGAACACCTAAGAATAAATCAGCACTTCTTTGGTATAATTGAAGAGATAATTTTTTCCCATCTCCAGAAACATAAAATTGCATGAATGCATGACATGGTGGTAAGGCCATTTGATCAACTTGAGCTGGATTCCATGCACAAATAATGTGACGGCGGGAGAAAGGATTTTCTTTAATTGACTTCTCTACTTCAAGTAATTGGTCTTTTCCATAAAAATCACGCCATTGTTTTCCATATACAGGGCCTAAATCACCATACTTATTTGCGAATTCCTCATCGTTTTTTATTTTTTCGATGAATTCTTCCATGGTTTCGCCTTTATAATCTTTTGATTCTACATAAGCTTTATAAGGCCATTCATTCCATATACGAATATTTTGTAATACTAACGGATGGATATTTGTGCTACCAGTAATAAACCACAATAATTCTCCTAAAACAGCTTTATAATAAACTTTCTTAGTTGTGAGAAGAGGAAATCCATCGCTCAAAGAACAACGCATTTGATATCCAAATGTAGAAATTGTGCCAGTTCCAGTACGATCTTTTTTGACCATACCATTTTCTAGTACGTGTCTACATAAATCTAAATAACATTTCATTTTTTTATTACACCCTACTTTCAATAAGCATTTTACCATTACTTAAACATTTGGTAAATTGCAAAATTAAAAAATGAAAACAATTTTTTGAAAAAAGTAAAACTAAAGTATGCTATAATTTAAAAAAAGTCTAATGTATATTAGAGTTTTGGAGTGAGAAAAATATGGAAAAATTAATTAAAATTGGTGAATTTTCAAAAATTAATCATATTTCAATACCAACGTTACGATTATATGACGAATTAGGTATTTTAAAGCCGATATATGTTGATAAAGAAAGTAATTATCGTTATTATTCAATCAACCAAAATGCACGTTTAGATATGATTCAATATATGCGTGAATTAAATATGAACTTAAGTGAAATAAAAAGTATTCTTAATAGTAATGATTTAACATTAATTGAATCGACTTTAATTAAAAAGAAAAAGCAAGTAAAGGATCAAATTAATGAATTGAATTTATCACTTACTGCGATTAGTAGAACAATTGATTCCATTGAAAGATTTCGTAAATCTCCCAAAAAAGGTATGATAACTATTGAATATATTCCACATCGAAAAATATATGCAATTGATACCAATACGAATTTTTATGAGCATGATATCGGCGTTTATGAGACTATTTTAAGCGATTTAAAAAACGATATGTTAAAAAACAATTTACCACAAGTGTATTACTATAATGCAGGAAGTAGTATAAAAAAAGAAAACTTTGTCAATGATAACTATGTTTCTGATAAAGTGTTTGTTTTTGTTGATAATGATTTTCCTTACTCAGAAAATATCAAAACTATTGAAAGTGGCATGTATGCTTGTATTTATTTAGATGATTTTGATGATGAAGTCGAATATGGAAAAAAACTTCTAGAATATTGTAATTCAAATGGCTATATAATAAGTGGAGATTATATATGTGAAGTAATCACAGAATTTAATGTTTTCTCAGAAAAAAAGCGCTCAATGTATCTAAGATTACAAGTACTTCTAACATTTCGATAAAAAAATATCGAATTAATATTGACTCTACTTCGGACTGAGACTTTAAAATATAGTTGAACAAATAAGGAGGAATGCAAAATGCAAAAAATTAAAGTTGTTCAATATGGTTGTGGAAAGATGGCTAAATATATTCTTCGCTATTTATATGAACATGGCGCAGAAATTGTTGGAGCTATCGATGTTAATCCAAAAGTGGTTGGAATGGATGTTGGAGATTTCGCTGGTTTAGGAGTTAAAACAGGTGTATTAATTTCTAATGATGCAGATGCAGTATTAGATGGCTGTGATGCTGATGTAGCAGTTGTTACTTTATTTAGTTTAGTTAGTGATTGTTATGATCATTATGTTAAATGCTTATCAAGAGGAATTAATGTTATTTCTACTTGTGAAGAAGCGACATATGCTTGGACTACTGATCCAGTCAGAATGAATAAATTAGATGTACTTGCTAAACAAAATGGTTGTACATTTGTTGGTTCTGGTATGGAAGATACTTTCTGGGTCAATATGGTTGGTATGGTTGCTGGATCTTGTAACTCTATTAAAAAGATTTGTGGAGCTGTTTCTTATAACGTTGAAGACTATGGCTTAGCTTTAGCAAAAGCACATGGTGTTGGTTTAAGCGCTGATGAATTTGAAAAACAAATTGCTCATCCAGAAGAAATAGAACCTTCTTATGTTTGGAATTCAAATGAAGCTTTAGCGCATAAAATGGGTTGGACTATTAAATCACAAACCCAAAAATGTGTCCCTTATTTCCATGATAGTGACTTATATTCTTCAACAATGGGACGTGTAATTCCAAAAGGAGAATGTATCGGCATGGCTGCAGTAGTTACCACTGAAACATTCCAAGGACCTGTTATTGAAACACAATGTATTGGAAAAGTATATGGACCTAATGATGGAGATATGTGTGATTGGACTATTGAAGGTGAACCAAATGTAGAATTCCACGTTGTAAAACCTGCAACTGTTGAACATACATGTGCCACGATTGTAAATCGTATTCCAAGTTTGATTAAGGCTCCAGCAGGTGTAGTAACACTTGATGAACTTGAACCGATCTCTTATTTAACTTATCCAATGGAATATCATATTTAATAAAAATTACTAAATGATTATATGGACTACTAGTAAACAATAATTACACTGGTAGTCTTTTTTGTGAAAAAGCAATAAAAAAGCTCACTAATCCTACTTGGAATTAAGTGAGCTTAGTTTTTGTTGAAATAACAATTAAATTACATTAAAGATTCGTATAATTTTATGATATCTTCTAATGTAGGATCTTTTGGATTTCCTGGTCTACAAGCATCATCCATTGCAGATTGTGCTAAGAAAGGAATATCTTCTTTTTTTACAATATCTTTTAAGCTTTGTGGAATACCAACATCTAGTGATAATTGTCTTACAGCACCAATTGCAGCCTTACGATATTCTTCTTGAGACATTTCGTCAACACCTTTAACACCCATTGCACGAGCAATTTCACGATATTTTTCACCAGTAGCTGGAGCATTATATTCCATAACTGTTGGAAGAATAATAGCGTTAGCAACACCATGTGGAGTGTTATAAACAGCACCTAATGGGTGAGCCATTGAGTGAACAATACCTAAACCGACATTACTGAATCCCATACCAGCAATATATTGGCCAAGAGCCATGCCTTCACGGCCTTCAGGTGTATTTGCTACTGCACCTCTTAAGTGTTTGGAAATTAATCTAATTGCTTCAAGATGGAACATATCAGACATTTCCCAAGCACCTTTAGTAATATATCCTTCAATTGCATGAGTTAAAGCATCCATACCAGTAGCAGCGGTTAATCCTTTTGGCATACTTGACATCATGTTTGGATCAACCACAGCGATGACAGGGATATCATGAGTGTCGACACAAACGAATTTTCTGTTCTTTTCTACATCAGTAATAACATAGTTGATAGTAACTTCAGCAGCAGTACCAGCAGTAGTAGGAACAGCAATAATAGGTGTACATGGTTTTTTAGTAGGTGCAACACCTTCTAATGAACGAACATCTGCAAATTCAGGGTTTTCGATAATAATACCAATTGCTTTAGCAGTATCCATTGATGATCCACCACCGATAGCAATGATATAGTCAGCTTTAGAAGCCTTGAATGCTTCGACACCATTTTTAACATTTTCAATAGTTGGGTTTGGTTTGATGTCAGAATAAATTTCATATTCTAATTTAGCATCATCAAGTAATTTGGTAACTTTTTGAGTTACTCCGAATTTTAATAAATCAGGATCCGAGCATACAAAAGCTTTTTTAAATCCTCTTCTTAATACTTCAGGAACAATATTGTCAATTGCGCCTGCTCCATGATATGAAGTTTCATTTAATACAAATCTTGGCATAAATTTTCCTCCTAAATTAATTTCCCCGGGCATACGCTCGGGGAAATTCTATTTCGTATTTTAATATTCCATCTGACGATAGTATCTTCTGGTTGTGAGAGGATGATTTCTCTCTTTTTCCAAATGGCAGCTCAGTCTTTCTGTTATTGCATACATTACCATCGGAGAAACAATCTT
>ERZ1106943.487-NODE-487-length-52334-cov-9.063888_pt1 | contig 52334 bp, 49 predicted proteins | sample MGYA00403671_ERZ1106943 | MGnify/ENA primary metagenome ERZ1106943 (study PRJEB35170, sample SAMEA104062427) | human gut metagenome | biome: human gut; feature: human-associated habitat; material: faeces | place: Denmark | collected 2012-06-14 ...
CCCCCGCCGAACTCGCACATACCCCCGAAGGCGCCCCCTTCCTTCCCGCCCGTCACGAACTCGCCATCTCCGTCACACACTCGCAGACACACGCCGCAGTCGCCATCGGCGCAGCAGGCGACATATTCGGAATCGACCTCGAGGCCCCGCGCCCGCAACTGCTCAGAACCGCCTCACGCTTCCTCTCCCCGCACGACATCCTCGACACCACCCGACCCCGCCTCACAGCCCTTCTGCAGGCCTGGACCGCCAAGGAAGCCATATACAAAGCCCTCCGCGCCGCCTCCCTCCCCCTCGACGCCATACGCCTCAACATCCCCGCACGGCAGGCCACAGTTACAGCCAATCCCCTTCCTGCCACCTTCACCCTGACCTTCCGCCCCGCCCCCGACTCACAACTCCTGGCCATCGCCCACCAAGCCCCAAACCCCTGACACCCCCCTCCTCACACCATCTCGCACCACCTCACACATCCTCGTACATTCTCGTACATCCCAATTCCTCCCATCTCTTCCACTCCGCGATTACATCCCTCCACGCGCCTCCAACCTGCGAAATCCCTAATTCCCCGCGCTAATTTCAAAAAACTTTCCCGAAAATTTGCACAATTCAAAAAAAACTCCTACCTTTGCATCGCAAAACCGAGGGCATCACCACAAGCGTCCCGACAGCCATAGTTGAGACACGCTCCGAAGCCCTGAGGTTGCAGATGGTGCCATAGCTCAGTTGGTAGAGCAAAGGACTGAAAATCCTTGTGTCACTGGTTCGATTCCCGTTGGCACCACCCCCAAGACCGCTAATTCACATCGAGTTAGCGGTCTTTATTTCATCTACACCCCCTCGGGTCACCACGCTTAACCGTTAGAATCTCATAATAATTTCATAACTTTGTGGTGGGCTTGACATAAGTCTGCCCATGACATCTTAGAAATAAGGAGCGGTATGCTCTCTTGTAAGTCGAGAACGTAGGAAATTCAAGACACAGCACAAGGATAGCATAGCGGTTCTCGCGCATACGGCGTGGACTGATATACTACATTCGTGCATTTAGGTTTCCTACGACCTTCGACTTAGAATGTTGCATTGGTAGTCCGCGCTTCTGCATTTAATAATCCGCCCGGTAAGGACTGCTGGGTAAAAATGAAAACAATGGAAATGAAATTTTGTCAGAGCTGCGGAATGCCGCTCAGAAGTGAAATACTCGGCACGAATGCCGATGGATCTCCAAACGAAGACTACTGCATCTACTGTTACAAGGACGGCAAGTTCACACAGGATATGACCATGGAGCAGATGATCGACCACTGCGCCCAGTTTACGGAGGAAATCAACAAGCAATCGGGTCAGAACCTGACTAAAGAGCAGGCAAAGGAAATGATGCGTCAGTTCTTCCCACACCTCAAACGCTGGAGACAATATAGCGATTCTGACCTGATAAACAAAGCCGAGTCCCTTCTTTCGGAATGTACTACTGTAACCATTGCTTCTGTCAATAGCGATGGCTTTCCTCGGCCCGTGCCTATGGCGAAAGGCGAGACGCAAGGCTGCGGCATAGTATGGATGGCAACGGGCGCAGACTCTGTGAAGGTTGTAGATTTCGAACGTAATCCAAAAGCCGGGTTATGCTACGATAAAGGCGGTTCAAGCGTCTGTCTGCGTGGCATTGTGGAGATTATTGACGATGACGATGTCCGGAGGGAGAAATGGCAGGATTGGTATATAAATCATTTCCCGGGTGGGCCTACTGACCCGAACTATGTGCTGCTTCGCTTCGTCGGGACGGAAGCTACTATCTGGATTGACCATGAATTTGCTCATATTCAAATATAAATTATAAATTCTTGCCATGAAGGAAATCGAGGCAAACAAAGAACTCATAGCGGCGTGCGGCCTATACTGCGGCGCGTGCCGTAGGTATCTGTCGGATAAATGCCCTGGTTGCCATGGGAATGAGAAGGCGGCTTGGTGCAAGATTAGGGCTTGTGTCAGAAGTCATGGCTTTCACACCTGTGCCGAATGTCCTAAGAATGTAACTGAGTGTAAGATATATACCAATCTCATAGGAAAGATATTCGCCTTCCTTTTCAGATCAGACCGTCCGGCTTGCATCCGCTATATCCGCGAGCACGGTGAGCAGGCTTTCGCCGAGGAAATGACGAAACGTAAATGTCAGACAATTAAACGGAAATAAAACCATGTTTATAGCAATTCTAACATATAAGAAACCGCTGGGCGAGGTTGACCGCTTCCTTCAGGCGCATCGCGAATATCTTGCGGAGCATTATGCCGTTGGCGATTTCATCGCCTCAGGGCCACAGACACCGCGTGTGGGCGGAGTGATTATGATTAAGGCAGAAAACCGCACGGCAGTGGATGCCATCATTGCCCAAGACCCGTTCAACATCAACGGCATCGCAGATTATCAGATTGTGGAGTTTACTCCGACAATGTTCTGCAGTGATACTCTCAAAGATGTCTTCTGATTATGCCCTGCATATCAATCGAAAGCGGACGGTTGTCCGCTGAACAGAAAAAAACAGCTGATTGAGCGGCTGACAGCCACTGTCTCCGAGATTCTTTGCAGAGCAAAATCGCTTCGCGTGTTCCCATATTACTGAGCAGTTCTTCACCGTCACCACCAAGGAGTTGCCGGACGAGAACTTCGGTATTGGCGGCAAGTCAATCGACGAGATCAAACGCAACCACAAACCAAGAAAGTAATCGGTATAAATGGAAGTTAACGCAAGGACGGCAACACGGCCATACCGATGCTACGCTATGGTCGCTAAATTTGCCATGTTGTTTTTTACCAGTTTAAAAGTTCTGGATTGAGCAGGAAGTCTATCAGGCCAATTGTAACGATACCTTCCTCGTTACGTTTGGGTTTAATGTAGTCTTTAACGATAATGATTTTTTTGAAAGAATCATTGATATTAAGCAGAGAGGCGGATTCCTGCCGCTCCTTGGCATCCGTAGGCATTATGAATGCAGATTGGATATAGTAGCGTTGACTTCCTTGATTAGCCACGAAATCTACCTCATATTGCTTACGGATGGTCTTTCCATCCTTGTCTGTTGTTCTATGTTCTACCATGCCGACATCAACTTGAAAGCCACGTATTTTTAATTCATTATAAATGACATTCTCCATAATGTGGTTTTCTTCTTGTTGCCTGAAGTCAAGTATCGCATTCCTCACCCCCACATCCGTGAAATAATATTTTGACAAGGTGTTTATGTATTTCTTGCCCTTGATGTCATAACGGATAGCCTTTTCTGTTAAAAATGACTCACAAAGGTATGTCAGATAATTATCAATAGTCTTATTTGACAGCGATATGTTCTTAAGGCTCTTGAAGGTATTCGCCAACTTATTTGGATTGGTTGGGGATCCAATCGCAGAAGCAATTATCTGAATCAACTCCTTCAATTCAGATTCGCCTTTAATCTTATACCTTTCGACTATATCATTGATATAAACTGTTGAGTATAATCTTTTAATATAGTCGATTTTCTTCTTTGGTGTTTCTAATGTCAATACATGGGGAAGTCCTCCGTATGTGTAATAATCAGTCCATGCTTCAATTGGATGTCTACTATCCACTGACATAAATTCACGGAAAGAGAGCGGGTATACATGAATCTGATCGCCTCGACCTCTGAACTCTGTGATTATATCGGTGGACAAGAATCTGGAGTTACTCCCGGTGACGTACACATCGGCATTCTCTATTTTAAGGTAACTGTTAAGCACATCTTCAAACTCTGGCACATGCTGAACTTCATCAAGAAGTATGTAATACATCTTGTCATCGACCATCTTAGTGTCGATGTGAGCAAGCAACGCATCCGGATCACGAAGGGGTGCATTTCGCCTATCCTCTAAATCAACTTTAATGATATGGTCATCAGGTATTCCCTGCTCTTTAAGATAGTCACTGAATAAGTGGAACAATAGGTATGATTTACCGGATCGTCTTAACCCGGTAACAACCTTGATAAGCCCGTTATGCTGGCTGGCAATGAGCTGATTGAGATAATAGTCGCGTTTAATAATCATAATCTACTCCAAAAAAGTGACATTTATGTCAGTTATTTGGAATACAAATATAGGCTTTTATTTTGAAATGGGCAATACTGCTACTCCAAAAAAGTGACATTTATGTCTGTTTTTTGGAATGACATTGCTGTTTTACCACATATCATTCTCTTTCTTCGACATGGCGGCGATTTCATCGGCTATTTCCTCAGAGGATAGCTTGATGTAGTCCATGAAAGTCTTTTGTGTCTTGTGGCCGCTAACGTGCATCGACTGGACTTTAAAATATTCCGGACAGGAATATATCAGTGATATCCCTGTGTCCAAATAAAAAAGAGAGTTGCATTGCTGTAACTCTCTTTTTTCCTTTTACCCTGAAAAGCGTGACTGTGGCAGATCCTGCGGGCTGTATTCATCATGTTCGGGGGCAGGTCTTCGGTTCATTGCTTTCAGCGACATGTCGCACAATTCCCGGGAATGATGTCTGCCAGGGTGATAATCAGATACCCGCAAATCAGTTAAGCGAGCGCGAGGTGTAGGGCGCCTTGTCTGTTTCGACGGTCAGGCGTACTGACTGCACGCCGGCCAGACTGTCGTCCACGACGAAGTTGCGGCAGAAGTCAATCGGTGTGCCGGCTTTTACGACAGCCTTCTTTCCGTCGTTGGTCGCCTCGAGGGTGCCGATGTCGTTCATGTGCTTCACCACTTTGCCGTCCTTGTCGAGGAAGTCGAGTGCAACGGGCATCTTTACGCTTACCACGACCTCGCTGCCGCTGAGCAGTGTCTCGCCCTCGAGATCAGACGGGTCGGCGTTCAGGGTCAGGTCGGAGGCGCATGTGACGTCGCCGGCGAGACTGAACACCGGGCGGTACTTGTTCATCGACTCGAACACGAGTGTCACCGGCTTGTTGATTTTCAGTCGGCTGTCATCCACACTGCAGGGGATTTCTTTGCCGTTGAGTTCCTTTGCGGCTTTCTCAACATCGGAGGTGGTCTTCTCTCTGAGTTCCGCCGCTTCTTTTTCTTTCTTCTCGTAGTTGCCGCCGTCTATGCCGGCCGTGAGTTTTTCTGACTCCTGCTCATACGATGCGATGGTCCCGGGAATGCCGCCGAAGCAGTCATCGGAGGACGAGCTTGACGACGAGCCGCACGACGTGAGGGCGGCGATGGCAAACAGGCTTAGGCCTGTGACAAATGAATTGATTTTCATATGACTGTGGTTTTTGATTTCAACATACAAAATTACACTCGTTATAAACGTGCGTCAATTACGGGAATCCGTATTTTTTGACGTGAATAGGCCGGGGATGCGGGCGTGGATGCACGCCGTGGGGGTGGATTGAGAAAAAAGTTGTAAATTTGTGGCATGAAAATGCCTGAACAGAATAATTCACATACTTTGGCCGGTTCAGACGCGGGAGAGAGGATTCCCCTTCTGGGGATGAATCCCGACGACCTGAAGGCCGTGGCCGCGGAAAACGGGCTGAAGCCTTTCCAGGCGCGGCAGATTGCGCGCTGGCTCTATGTGGCACGCGTTACGGACATCGCCGACATGACCGACCTGTCGAAAGAGGCGCGCCGGCGCCTCGCCCTCCGGTACACCGTGGGACGCGAACAGCCCAAGGCGGCGGCCCGCAGCAAGGACGGCACCGTCAAGTACCTCTTCGAGGGCCAGGGCGGCCGCGACGTCGAGGCCGTCTACATCCCCGACCGCGACCGCGCGACGCTGTGCATTTCCTCGCAGGCCGGCTGCAAGATGGGATGCCGCTTCTGCATGACCGGACGCCAGGGATTCCATGGCAGCCTGACAGCCGCACAGATCATCAACCAGGTCCTCTCGGTCGAAAATTCCGAATCGCTCACCAACATCGTGTTCATGGGCATGGGCGAGCCTACGGACAACCTCGATGCCGTGCTCCGCGCCATCGAGATTCTCACCGCGCCCTGGGGCCTGGCCTGGAGTCCGAAACGCATCACCGTGTCGACCATAGGCAACATACCCGCCCTGCGCCGTCTCATCAAAGAGACCCGCGTCCACCTCGCGCTGAGCCTCCACTCGCCATTCGGCGCCGAGCGCGAGGGCATCATGCCTGTCGAGCGCGTGTGGCCCGTCCGCAAGGTCCTCGAGACTCTGGCCGAAGGCGACTTCGCCCACCAGCGCCGCCTCTCGCTCGAATACATCGTGTTCCGCGGCCTGAACGACGACGAGCGCCACTCGCAGGCTCTCGTCCGGATGCTTGACGATGCCGGACTGAAACGCGACGTCCGCGTGAACCTCATTCGCTTTCACGCCATTCCCGACGCCCCGTTCCGCTCGTCGTCGGACGCCGCCATCGAGGCATTCCGCGACCGCCTGAACGACGCCGGCGTCACAGCCACCATACGCGCCTCGCGCGGCGAGGACATCATGGCCGCCTGCGGCCAACTCGCAGGATGCGCCCGGACCGACAGAAAGGACGCGCCCGCGCAGTAATCCACCCACATAACACAGCAAAACAATGTCAAGACTCAAGATAGCAATCACCCAGGGCGACATCAACTCCATCTCCTACGAGGTCATCCTCAAGGCCCTCGAGGACAACCGCATACTCGAACTCTGCACTCCCGTGATCTACGGCTCGCCGAAAATCGCCAACCACTACCGCCGCATGCTCGACATGCCGCAGATTCCCATGGCACACGTTTCCTCCGCTGCCGATGCGCGCGACGGCGCCATCTCCATAGTCAGCGTTACACCCGAGGACACTCCCGTCAATCCCGGCGAAAGCACACCCGAGGCCGGGGCCGCCGCGCGCGCCGCCCTCGAGGCCGCTGTCGCCGACCTCAAGGCAGGCGACGTCGACGCGCTCGTCACCGGCCCCATCAACAAGAACAATATCCAGAGTTCCGAATTCACCTTCGCCGGACACACCGAATACCTCGAGGCCTCGCTCGGCGAGGAAGGTCAGAAGGCTCTGATGATACTCTGCGCCGGAACGCTACGCGTGGCGCTCGTGACCACTCACCTTCCCCTGACCGACATTCCCGCCGCCATCACTCGCGAGAGCGTCCTCGACCACATACGCGCGCTCAACACATCGCTGCGCCGCGACTTCGGCGTCCACGCTCCGCGCATCGCCGTGCTCTCGCTCAATCCCCACGCCGGCGACGGCGGCCTTCTGGGCAAGGAGGAGGAGGAAATCATCGCTCCGGCCATCCGCGAGGCCCGCGAGAAGCGCATCATGGCCTTCGGTCCGTACAGCGCCGACGGATTCTTCGGCAGCGAGGCATACAGGCGCTTCGACGGCGTGCTGGCCATGTACCACGACCAGGGTCTCGCGCCATTCAAGACCATAGCCATGGAAGCCGGCGTCAACTTCACGGCCGGACTCGACTACGTGCGCACGTCCCCCGACCACGGCACCGGCTACGACATCGCCGGCAAGGGCGAGGCAGACGCCACCTCGATGCGCGAGGCCATCTACGCCGCCATCGACATCGTCCGCAACCGCGAGCGCGAGGACGCCGCCACGGCCCATCCCCTGCGCCGCCAGCACCACGACAAAGGCCCCGACGACGTAGTCCTCGACCTCACCAAAGACGACCCCACTCCCTCCGCCGCCCTCTGACCCACACCCATAAGTCAGCGTGCCTAAGCACAACCATTGCACTATGTTTGAACTATCATCGAAAGCAGCGAAAATAACATACGCCATCCTCGCAAGCGTGTTAATCCATTTTATCTGGAGGAATACGGGCGCAGTAATAGATTTCCTTGACATTTCAAGGACCACGGTATTGGGACAATCCATAAGAGCCTTGCTATTGACGCTTTCGGTGTTCATTCTTACAGCAATCGTCATCAGGCCGAAAGAAATATTCTCATTCCTCGGACTTGATAAAAATTTCCTCAGAGGGTTCGGTGTTGCTTTGCTATGTGTACTTCCCATGTACATAATGTTCCCGATTTTCGGCAGTTTCAACAATGACGTCTCCCTGTTTAAGATATATCATAAGTGTATCATCGCAGGGTTTACCGAGGAACTTGTCTGTAGGGCATTTATGTTCGGACTGCTTTTCCGTTATGCAAAAACCGGATTCTTCTGGGCTGTCATATTCCCGGCCCTATATTTCGGGTGCCTGCATCTTTATCAAGGCAACGATGTGATTTCGGCGCTTGCTGCTTTCGGTGTCACGTTTATTGGCGCACTTTACTTCAGTTGGATGTATACGGAATGGAATTTCAATCTGTGGGTTCCGGTTGGACTACATGTCCTGATGAATACGTCATGGTTAATCTTCAACATGGAGGGTACGGAAGTTGCCGCCGGCGGTCTAATCTCGAATATTGCACGCGTCGCAAGTATACTTCTGGCTATAGCCCTTACAGTCTGGTATAAACGCAGAAGAAGGACCAGGGTCTTCAGTTATCCCATCTGGCAGATCTAAAATCATCTCGCTTCCTTTCGTGCGTCAGCATCTCGAAGTATTTCTGTGATATTCCATTGAAAATCCGCGACTTTGTGCCATGGCGTGTACTCCTGATTACATTGACTTCATCTGTGAAGTCCTTGCTCCACTCGGAGAAGTTCGCACTCGCAAGATGATGGGCGACTACGTTATATATGTTAATGAAAAGTGCGTTATCACTGCCTGTGACAACAATGCTTTCATAAAAAAACTTGATTGCATCGCGCCCCTTATGGCAGATGCAGAAACAGGATGTGCTTACGAAGGAGCGAAGGAGGGATATATACTCGACTTTTCAGACCAGCGCAAAGCGCGAGAAGTAATCTCTATTCTCTGGGAAGCTTTGCCGTTCCCAAAGAAAAAGAAGAAATAGCGTCTTTTAGTTCACGACTTCTTCATCAGCCATAGATCATCTGTTTTGTACGGTTGACATTGGTATCCTTTAATTAACTCAATTTAACAAAGTAAAACCCTTCAAAAACACACAGTGGAATCTTTCAAAAACACACAGTGATTTGTTCGTGTCAGATTTAATTATTATATTTGCAACCAGTTATGAAAGTCACCAGATATTTAAACAGGATTGCAGACAAGACTCTTGATTTGAGACTTGAGGCTTTTGGTGCGGTACAGATTGCCGGACCCAAATGGTGTGGAAAGACAACAACGGCAGAGCGTCGGGCGCAAAGTGTAATCAAGATGCAGGACCCTGACCGACGGGATGGTTATCTGGCAACGGCTCGAACCAAGCCATCGCTACTGCTAAAAGGGGCTACGCCACGGCTTATTGACGAATGGCAAGTGGCTCCGGTAATATGGGACGCTATACGACATGCCGTTGACGAGCGCAGAGAGAAAGGACAGTTCATCCTGACAGGTTCTACGATAATAGACGATGCCGAAATAATGCATACCGGTACAGGGCGCATTACTAAGATGGCAATGTATCCGATGAGTCTATTTGAGTCTTTAGAATCAAATGGCTCTATCTCGTTGCGCCATCTTTTCAATGAAAAGGATTACAATATTGACGGAGAGATGTCACAACTATCCATCGAGCGACTTATATTTGCCGCCTGTCGCGGAGGGTGGCCGGCATCGCTGGATGAAATGAGTGTTAATGCAAAACTACTCATAGCAAAGGATTATGTTAACGAAATCTGCACTAAGGATATTTCAAGAGTGGATAAGACTCAACGTAATTCAACATTGGCACGTCTGATCCTTCGTTCCTATGCCCGAAATATATGCACTCTTGCCAAGAAAACGTCTATGCTTGCCGATATAGCGGAAGAGATGGAAGGAACCTCTATGACCACATTTGATGACTATGTGAGTGCTTTGGAAAAACTGTTTGTTATAGATGACATTGAGGCATGGTCCCCATCCATTCGGTCAAAGACAGTAATTCGTACAGGCAAGAAACGCTGTTTCGTGGATCCGTCTATCGCTGTAGCCGCATTGGGCGCATCACCTGAGAGTTTGGAATTGGATCTAAACACTTTTGGATTCATATTCGAGTGCTTATGTTTCCGTGACCTTCGGGTATATTCACAGTCATTAGGTGGACGCTTGTCTTATTATCATGACCGTCTCGGTCTTGAGGCTGATGCCGTACTGCACCTTGATGACGGACGATATGCATTGATTGAATGTAAACTCGGTAGCCGGGAGATAGAGGAAGGCGCTAAACACCTTCTTGAAATCAAACGACTTGTAGAAGAGAAGAACATGACCGATAAACATACAAAACTTCGTGAGCCTGATTTGCTGATTGTTCTCACAGGCGGAGAAATGGCATATACACGCGAGGATGGTGTTAAAATCATTCCGATCGGGTGCCTGAGAGACTGATTGTACAAAGACGATGCTCCCCGTAATTCATCAAAACTTTGGATAACATTCATCAACCATAAATCATCTGTTTTGTACGGTTGACATTGGCGATGAAGTATTTGTTGCGCAGTCCTTTACCAACTACAAGATCTACTTTCCTGCCGAAAAGATGTTCCAATGCATCGCGGAAATCGAAGTAGTTTGAGACATAATCCCATTTCTCATGGTCGGTCGTGTCGAAGTCCACAAGCAGATCCACATCACTCTGGTCGTTGAATCTATCTGTAAGTATAGATCCAAAGACAGCCAAAGACTTGACCTTGTGCATACGGCAGAGGTCAATGATTCGTTGCAGATTCAGTTCAATCAACTTCATAGTCTATTGTGTTACAAGCGCAAATATAGCAATTCTTTATGACATTTAAACGCTCCGTCCACGAAAATCGTTGAAAGCCCGTTTATTTACGATGATACAAAAGCCAATATCTCGCATCTTCTGGTCCCGGAGGTTCAGAAGCGAAACTGGAGGGTGGCGAGGAGGGTGCGGGGGCGGATGGTGAAGGTTTGTTCGGAGCGCGAGAGGGTGCCGTAGTTCACGTAGCGGTAGCGTCGGCTGTCGAGAAGGTTGTCGGCGGTGAGCGACAGCCTGACTTTGTTGTTAAGTCTCACGACCGCCGAGGCGTCAAGCAGCACGAGGTTCGCGCTGTTGCCCTCGGGGAAGCGGGTGAGGAAGTGCTCCGCTCCGACAGTGAACTGCACAGCGTCATTCGGAATTATGGTGGCGAAAAGGTTCTGGTGGAACGAATGGCTGTTGTTCCTTTCCCCGTCGACAGCGAGTCCGGAGAATCCATATTCCGCCTCATAGTTCGCCGAGAGCCAACTCAGAATGCTCCCCTTGAAATACGGCTTTATTCCCACCCTCGTATGCCTGTAGCGCATGACGACGTTGTCGCGCATCGACGAGGCCGAGGAAGACGAGGTCTCAGCCTCCAGTCCCACGACCATCCGGCTATGCCCGAGGCCCTTGCTCACGCCGCCCTTGAGCGTCCATGTGCCGTCATGCGCGAGCCTGGCGGCATAAGTCGATATGATGAAGTCTTCCACAAACACCTGGTTCGACATTATGGAACTGCGACGGTAACTGTACGATGCCGACATGTTGACGAAAAGCGACTTCATCGGGTTGCGGTAGCGGTATGACAACGATGCAGCCACGTCCTGCGAGTACTTGTCCGGATTGCGGGCGATGAAAAGGTTGCGGTAATCTGACAGTATCGGCACATCTATATTCAGGTACGGCTGCGGAGAGCCGAGCCTGTAGGTTACCGAAGCGGCCAGTTCCGACTTGGACGTGAGTTGCCGCCTTGCGCTGAACGCCGGGGCGACGTTGACATAGTCGTGCTGTCCGGCTACCGAATAATGCCGCCATTTCAGCGGCGCGTACAGCGACAGCCTCCATCCGTTCCTGTCATAGTCAATCTGCGGTGTAGCGTAAAGGTTCGACAGGAACGCATCGTGCACGCCGTGGTTGTCGAACTCGCCGAGACCGGCGAGCGTGCTGTTCATGCGGTGCCAGTTGAGGTCGACACCCGCCGTCAGATAGTATTTCCAGAAACGTGTCAGCCGGCCGAAGCGTGTCTCGGTCGTGCTTCTGAAATCCGTTGTCCCGACGCTCTGCGCCGCGTCCTCATCGCCGGTAACGGTCAGTCTGTCAGGCCGTCGTTCGAAGGTATTGCGCGACATGATGGTGAACAGCCTTTTCTCGTTGCGCTTCACCAGTTTCAGGTCATTCTCGAGCGACAGGCTCTTCCTGTCCACACGCTGCGACAAATCATACGTCCCCGAGACAAGCGAACGCGACCGTTCGCTGACAGCGGAAACCGTCAGCCGGTCCTTCAGGTAGTAGCCACGGCGGTTTGTCTCGCTGTTGAAGCGCGCCGTCAGGTCATGGCTTTGGGTTCGTTGGGCGTTGCTCTGCACGAAATCCGGAATCCGGTCGCTGAAATAGTCGGTGACCACTCCCGAATTATAGTCGAGCCGGTCGCCAGTGTAGTCGAGTTTCAGCCGCATCGACGTGTCGCCCGACTTCCAGGCCGTGATGGCGTCGGCAAGCCACGACAGGTTGTCGCGTGTGCGTTTCTCGGACAGCGGTACGCTGACCATATCCGCCGAAATATACTCCGGCCAAAGTGACGAGGCGTAATCCGACGAGAACATCATGTCGGAATCATGGTCGCGAATCTCGTTTGCCGGATTCCATCCCGTGTTGTCGGCCTTCAGAGTAAACATGTTCTGAATCTTCGGACCGATGCGCATCGTGAACAGCGAGGCGTCATAGAGGAACGGCTGTACCCCCGCCGAGGCACGGGCCACGCCGACCCAGCGGCTGCGGGCGTCATCCTTCAGTTTCAGGTTTATTCCCGCCTCCTCGGGGAACTCGATGCCCTCGAGTGCCTTGACAGGCTGATGGTTCTCCAGCACCTCGACTGCCTTGACGTCCTTGTGCGAGATGTTGTTGGTGGCGAGTCCGTACTGGCCGCCGATGAAGTCGTTGCCGTCGAGATAGAACTTGCTGATGGGCTTGCCCTGGTACTTTATCGTGCCGTCTTTCTCGACCTTGATTCCGGGAAGGCGCTTGATCACATCGATAATCGCGTTATCCTTGGCGTTGGCGTAGCGCGCGACATTGAACACCAGTGTGTCGCCACGCGCATATATGTCCGGAGCCTCGACAATCACGTCCCTGAGTTGCGTGGCTTTCTGACTCAGCCTGACATCCGAGAGGTCGGCCGACACGGGTAGTGTTATCGGCTCATAGCCCATGCAACGGAACGAGACCGAATCGGCTCCCGCTTTCGGCGACAGCGAGAAACGCCCCTCGCGGTCAGTGGTCGCAAACGCGCCCCCGGCCTTGACTATCACTCCAGGGACAGGCTCGCCGCCTGCGGCATCCCTCACCTGTCCGCGTAGTCTGCCCGGGTCTGCCGCCGTCGCCGACAGCAGACCGGACAGGAGCAGTAGTATGAAAAAACTGTATCTTGTCATTTCTTCCAGTCGAGTTCGATGTATTCAAACGGTAGTTCTATGGGGTCGTAGGCGTCGAGTGTCGGATTGCCGGCCTCGTCGGTCACGGTTATGTGTCCTCCGGTTGTCGCCTCGTAGTAGGCGTACGGATTCACCTCGTAGCGGTGTTTCGTGTCGTAGTAGTCGCGGCGGCTCACCTTGTTGAATGGCACCTTGTAGATTGTGATCGGGCGGTCTGACTTCGACCTGATGCCGATGCACTCGAACGTATAGTGGCCTCTGTCGTCCGAGGCCTTCATTATCAGTCCGGGAAGGCCGTGCAGTTTCCACGGACCGTCCGACACGGGGATGTCCTCGGTGTAGAACACCGTCCACTGCCTGCCGCGGAACCTGCATCTGGCGCCGTGACACTCGTAGCCCAGCACCTCGGTGACCGAGTCGGTCAGTTCCCAGTCGAACGACGGCATCTCCTCGTCGTAGCGCAGCCAGTCCTGACAGATTTTCTCGGTGTGCGTCAGCCTCCCCGAGGGATAGTTCTTGTATATGGTCATGAACTCGCCGTTGCTGAGTTTTCCCTCCATGGCGGCGCCGGCAATCTGTTCCGGACTCGAGCGCATGAGTATGGAATCAACCGTCAGATTCTTGAAACTGGAGAACTTCGACATCCCGTCAGGCCCGATCTGCAACAGCATCTCGTCCGACGAGCGGCTGTCGTCGAGACGGTCGAGCGTGTCGACGCTGTACGAATAGTCGTAGACAAACTCCGTCGTGCCTTGCGCAATGGTTTCGGTCTCGGGAACGCTGTGCTGGAAGATGCTGAGTTGGCGGCGCACGACCTTGCCTGATGCCGAGGACGCCGTGATGGCGCCGGCGGCGAGGATTATTAGAATCTTTTTCATGTCTGATGTTTTTGGGTTGGTTTGTTTCACGCCGCAAAGTTATCCACATCGTCGCCCTCGGGCCGAAAATAATCATTACTCAAACATTAGGGAATTATTACTGAATTATTACTGTCCGGAAGATTGCCCGGCACAAAGCGCCGCCGACTGCCGGTATTTTTGTAATTTCGCGGCATGGAAAAACGTATCAAGGCACTATACATCATCACTATAATAGCCATCCTGTCGTTCCTCGGGATGCAGTTCTACTGGCTGTACGTGCGCTATGACAGTGCGCTGGCCGACTACGAGCGCACTCTTGCCGAGCGTGTGGTCCGGTGCGTCGGCGAATACAACGGCATACGTGAGAACAGTCATGACAAAAGACCCGATTCATCGAATGTCGGGAACAGGCGCGACATATTTACCATTCCTACATTCTCGCTCCAGCAGGAGTATGGCGACACCATCAGGACAACACGCACGGCAAGATTATATACATACCATTTCTCCGCATACGACCTGCTCGGCATCGAACCCGGGACACCCCTGACCGAGGCGCAGAAGAAGAAGGCGATGGATCTTGCCGAACAGCATCTGACAGCACCTGTCGACTCGGCGGTCTACGACGCCTCGGGCGCAAGGGACGAGAACGAGGCCTGGACCGCCACGAAGAATGTCCAGACCGAGCGCAAATGCCCCTTCACGGTCAAGGGTCTGGACACGGTGCTTTCCAAATCCTCGATACGGGCAAAGGTCAGCCTTGCCGCCGCTGACAGCATGGTATGGGCCACGAAGGTAGACTACCACACGTCCGCTTTCAGGCCGGAGTTGACAGTGACCGTGCCCTACTCGCAACTTGAAGGCAGGACCGTCACTATTGTATGCCCGATCAACCCGCTGGACATCCTGCCCGGAATGTGGCAGACACTAATCGTCACAATCATAATCTCGACCCTCCTCATCGTTTGCCTTGTGCTCCAGTTCTCGACCGTCCTGAGGCTATCCCGCCTCGACCGGATGCGCAACAGTTTCATCACCACGATGATTCACGAACTCAAGCGCCCCATCTCTACACTGAAGATGTGCGTCTCGGGCCTTGACAATGAACGCATGATGGAGGACCGCGACGTGAAAAAGGAAATTCTCTCCGAGACACGCAACGCCCTAGACAGCCTGTCGGCATACTTCTCCCGACTCAGGGACATCACATTCAACAACGTCGAGCAGATTCCGCTGAACATCTCGAGCGTCAGCCCCCGTGACCTCTTCGACAACGTGGCCTCGGCCACCGTAATTCCTGCCGGCAAGTCCGTCACCGTCACAAATGGCATCGACCCCGCGCTCCGTGTCTCCGCCGACGCCTCCCACCTCTACAACATCCTCAACAACCTTGTCGAGAACGCCGTGAAATACTCCGGCCCGTCGGTCGAGATCAGTGCCACGGCCACCGAGGACAACGGCACGGTCGAACTCCGCGTCAGCGACACCGGCAACGGCATACCCTCCGGCGACCTAAGGCACATATTCCGCCGCTTCTACCGCGGTAAGGCCTCGGCGGGCGAACAGCCCGGCATGGGACTCGGCCTCGCATACGTCAGACTGCTGGTCGAGGCGCACGGCGGCACAATATCAGTCGAGAGCACCGAGGGCAAAGGCTCATGTTTCACTATAAGGCTACCGCAATGAAAAAGCCCGTCAGGATACTTCTGGTCGATGACGACCTCCGCAACTCCATTCTTCTCAAACGCTTCATCGAGGCCGAGGGCTACGAGGTCATCTACGCCAACAACGGCCGTGTCGGCCTCGAGATGTACCGCGAGACACATCCCGACCTGATTCTGCTCGACATAAACATGCCCGAACTTGACGGATTCGAGATGGCGCGCATCATTCGGCAGAACGACAAGCGCGTGATAATCTTCTTCCTCACCGACCGCACCGACAAGGTCGACCGCCTGCACGGCTTCTCGCTGAAAGGCAACGACTACATCCCCAAGCCCTTCTATCCCGAAGAACTGATTGCCCGCATCGACGAGCGCTTCGAGAGCATCACCGTCAGCCAGGACGTCGAGTACAGGCTGGGCGACACCGTCTTCCGGCCCAACCTCTCGTCACTGACCTACCGTGGCGAGACACACTCCCTGTCGGTGCGGCAGACCGAAATCCTCCAGATGCTCGCCGAAAACCTCGGCCAGCCCGTCGAGCGCGACACCATCCTCGAGCGCATATGGGGTGACGCCAGTTACGCAAACTCCCTCGCCCTAAACGTCCAGATCACCTACATCCGCCGCCTCCTCGCCGACCCCCGCCTCACCATCACCTCCATCAAAAAGAAAGGCTACATCCTCACCGCCCGCTGAATCCTTCCTCGGTGATCAGTCATAGTTTAAATGAGACATCCCAAACTTCATTTGCCAGAAGTTTGGGATGTCTCGCTTTGGTTATTAATGACATTAGTGGACACTAATGAGTCTGATTGGAGCATTTTTAATTGTAAATAAGACTTTTGCCCATACCTGAAATATTCAGTATGTCCTAAATTAAAGTTTTTATATGACTGATAATAATTTGGCTATATTGTGCAAAATATATATTTTTGTGGCATAAACAAAACCAATAAAGCCAATGAAGTAAAACTATTAACACAGACATATTGAAAAGAGTGTTTCACTTTTTACTTGATGTATTCTGAAAAATCGCCAAATTATAAGAGTACTCATCGCAGTAGAAAGGAAATGCTTGCACCTCCACAGGTGTGGGCTTTTCTTATTTGCATGGGTACAGGCGTTTGGCGATGCCTTCAGAATAGCAATAAGTTTAATAAAGCCTACACCTTCTTTTTGTTATGTCGCAAAAATTAATTATGAATAAATACCATATATTTGAGAACTATCAGTTCCAACTTGAAAGTCCAGAATGGCAAAATAAACGAAATGAAATATTGAAAAGAGACCACAATCGATGTCAAATCTGTGATAGAGGAAAAAGTGTGTATGTAAATATCAATAAACAGTACTGGAACGTAGGTGTCAATTACGGCGAATCTAAGAATGTAGTTTTACCTACTCCTTTATGTATATCTGATTTTAAAAAGTTAATACAAGCCGAGACCATCAATATCATTAAACACCCGAATGATGGTAATTCATTAATCGCTATAAGTAATAATGGAATATTTGGCAATGTGATAGTAAATCAGCTCTCCGATCTGCAGTCTGTTGACAACCTGCAAATTAATTTAACCAAGCTTAGCTCGGGATTGTTGTCTTTTGTTGTTCATTGTAGAAATATCCCCTCAAATATCAATAATGTAAATACATTGTATCTATCAAAAAATCCGATTGTTCTCAATGTTCATCATAAACGCTATATAATTCAGCGCAAAGCTTGGGAATATGCTGATGAGGACCTTATAACTTTATGCAATGAATGCCATACAAAAATACATCAAGCTATAGGAGTAAGAGTATATTCTGACGAAAATGGCTATATGGAACAAATTTCACTTACTCCATGTTCAAGGTGCTCCGGTACAGGATATTTTCCCGAATACAAACATATTCAAAACGGTATATGCTTCAGATGCAGAGGAGCCAGATTTGAGGAATTAATTAAAGAACAATAGTGATATCAGATGCCATAGGAACTTTATTGGATGACATATAATAATACAACATATGAATACAAGAGAATTAGATAAGGCGTTAATGCAACAATACAGCATTGAATCGATGTTAAAGCCATCATGTAATAGCTATAAATTACAGCCAAGTAGCAATTCTTGTATCGCAGCCATGCAAGAACAAGCATATGAATATTGTTTTAAAAGCAAAGGATTTTTATGTTCACACTATGTGGATTCTGATACCGATGAGGGAAGATTCAGTCTAATCATGAAGTTACACATTATGGCATATAAAGAAAGCGATTTATGCAAGCATAACCAAAGAATGAAACATCTTTACAATAAAGATACTGTCATTTTATATCAACAAATCAGTCTGCTTGTGATGCACTCACAATTTAAAGAGGTAGATGATATCTATAATGTAGATCTTGGAATTCAAAGGCGTTCATTGTCCCCTGATTCAGTATCAATATCAATAGGCTTATATGTGTATTATACAATTTTGATAAATAATCATCTGGATGCTTTGTCTTACAATGAATTATTCATTAAAAGTTGGTATTATTATTATGATAATTGGATGGCTATGTTTCGTATGTTTAAAATGAATGGGAACAACTGGAAACGTCACTTTAAAGGCTGCCTTTTGGAATAAATCAGCATAGAAAAATAAATTTTCAATAATCCATTCTATAAATAATATTGCTTACTTAAATGATGAGTATGTCTAATCTCTGAAATAAATCAATCATGGATTATCCGATACATTACAGTCTGGAAAAAGCCGGGTTGCCCCTTATTCTAACATCAGGGAATCCTAAAAATCTGTGTTTTTTAATAGACACAGGTTCTACTCATGATGTAATCTTTAATTTTGTATATCAGTATTTTAAGGATTGTTTTACCCCGACAACAGATAGTCAAAACATCATGGGGATTGATGGTTCATTAAAATCTTCTCTCATCGTAAATGCTGAATTGCAGTTTGATGATTTAAGGTATAAAGCTCCATTTGTAGTCCTTGAAGCCAATGATGCCGTAAATCAAGTTCAGGCAGAAACAAGCATACAGATACATGGCGTCTTGGGCATACCATTTCTAATGGAGAATAAATGCCTGATAGACTTTGATAAACTGATAATTAAAAATAATGAATAAAAACATGTTCACAAACAAAAATACTGATGCCAATTTGACGATGGAATATAATTACTTCCTGAGTTTCAATTATATCCCCAAAGCTTTATATGCATGGTGGCATGTGCGCACACTTTTTGAGACGGCTTTGTGCTTTGAAAGTATAGTTACGGCATATCCAAAGTATAAGACTCTGGTTTCAAAGACAGAAGTTGTAAAATCGGGATTTAATCTTCATCCTGATATAGAAATATATTTTATTACAATTCCAAATACAATGATAGCTACTGAAGTTGGGCTAGCATGTATTGCTGTAAATAGGAAAAATAACGGATACTTGTATTATACAGCAGAATATTCCTTTAATGGCTATGCAGTATGTAACCCCGATGAAGTAAATAATCACAACAATACTGGCTTAATCGTAAAAGATGGTGCAGAATTTGCCAATTATTGCTTTGAGCAGGCAATGGAAAGATTAACCGGCTCATCTTTCGCATTATTTTGACAATCTTGTTCATGATAAAATTTGTAATTATAAGTTTTATCAGGCTGGAGGCGGCAGTTAAGTTTAAGATGAGTCATTATCTCAAAGCATCGTCTGTCCAAAACTATATATTTCTAATAATAAAATAATTATGGAAACAATTCTCAAAGATTTCGCAAAAGCTTGGGAGACATTAAATCCCGAGTACATTATTATGTACCTGTCCAAGGATTTTCAGTATGACTCACAATGGGTATTTGAATCATTAGATTACAATGGCTATATTAATTACCTTCGGAATAAATTCGATACTCTTAAGAATAACAATGTGTCTATTAAAGTTGAAATTGTAGATGATCCTTATATGGGTGGAAAAATGCTACGGCTTCACCAAGCCGGACAAACTATCATTTATCGTATAAAAGTATCGAAAGGTATGGTAGTCAAGGGTGATTTGTGTATGTTCTAAAACTATTATTTTACTTGATTGATATTACAGCCAAGTTTTATCAAATATATGGCTATGAATATAAGAAATAATAAGTTATCATCAGATACTGAACTTGTGTATATTGGAGGTATCGGATTTATGTTTGAGGTCAATCCAAAACTTAAGCATAATCTGATAAATCCTGATGTACTTGCTTTCTTTGATGGTGTGCCGGAGAGTGAGGAAGTTACCCAATTCTGTGCTTTCCCTTTGGAAAAAGCCAAAACTAATCTCAAATCATCAAACTTTCATAATTTAGGTTATGCCTGGGCAATATGTTCTGATGGTTTATTCAGAAAGTGTAGAATGATTAAATGTAACGTTCAATATAATAATCAATCGTTTGAAATCACTTTTTGTATTGATAAAAGTCTTCACAATCAGAGCATTAATGGCTTCGTGTCTTCACAGTCTTAAACAGAAAGTTATTAGATGACTCGATCGGAACAAATAAAAGACAAGATGTTAGGCTGTCTTTACGGTCACTTTCATGAAACGAGCCAAGACTAATATAGCCAATGGTGACAGATTTTATGACAGATTAAATTCTCGCAAGAAACGAGTGCTTCAAATTTTATCGGAAATTCCCGGTTTAAGAACCAATGAGTTATCTCTTTTGATAGAAGTTCGCATTCCGGCCATGTCTCTTACATTCAACCGTTCAGATCATATTTCACAATCCAGTAGCCGGACTTGTTGCTGCCTCGGCGTTCTATCCATCCGGCCTTCCTCATATTTGAGATAATCTTCTTGACGCCACTCTCAGTCATACCCAAATTCTCGGCAAGTTCAATGCGCGTCATACCGGGATTATCCGAAAGCAGCCTCAACACGGCCAACTCAGATTTATTGGGTACTTTATCGGACACTTTATCGGACACTTTATTGGGTACCGTTTCTCTTATGCCACTTTGAAGTGTCTTCAGTATCTCGTTGAGCATAAAGTCGATAAAAGGTCCCGACTGTCCCTCTGTATTAGATGCCGCAATAGCATCGTAGTATTCCTGCTGATTTGAATATACCATATTCTCAACCGGAAGGTGCTCAAACAGCGGGTCAAGTTTTCCGAGTATAAGCGACTGCCAAAGACGACCGGTTCGTCCGTTTCCATCCGAGAACGGATGTATGAATTCAAATTCGTAATGAAACACGCATGAGCGTATAAGCAAATGATCTTTCGACTTTCTGAGCCAATCGAAAAGGTCACCCATCAACTGGGGCACACGCTGTGGCGGAGGAGCCATGTGAACCATCCCTTTTTCGCCGAATACACCGACCCCGCCACTTCGGTATTTGCCGGCATCGTCAGTCAGAGCCTCCATCATTACACCGTGGGCCTTTAGCAAATCCTTTTCGGAAAAAGGATTTAATTGAGAATACAGGTCATAAACGCGGATGGCGTTCCTGACCTCCTGAATTTGACGGAGAGGGGCGACGACCTGTTTGCCATTGATAATATCCCTAACTTCATCCTCGCTCAGAGTGTTACCCTCTATGGCAAGGGACGAATGTATAGTCCTGATGCGGTTGGCCTTGCGAAGTTTCAGTCCATGTTCGCCTTCAAGAGCGATGTTGTGTCGCTCCAGCAGCGCGGATATCTCAGCAATACGATTGATTGCGTCCGCCGATACGATGAAGGGAGGTATTACCATATCAGAGTCTGTTTAATAGCACGAAGTTACAACATTCTGAACAATAAACCAACGGCAAGAGGTAAATTCGTCAAAACTTATAAACCCAAACATAAAAAAGTTTTAGCACTACCTCAACAACCACATCCCCACCGCCCGCTGACCATCCACCCGGTGTTCCGACCACGAACAACCATACTGTCTGAAATATCCTCCGAAATTTTTTACGTCCTTAGAGTTACCCACGTTTTGTCGAAAATGATTACATTTGCAAAAATCCCGGTAAAACATGTAACCATTCTATAATATGTTGGAGCAACCCTCTTTCACGGTGATATTCTTAGAAATATTGCAATTCATACTTTCCGCGACGTTTTTTCTCGGTCCTCTGGTCGTGTGCTGTATTTTCGGGAACATCCTGCGCAGAAAATATCAGATACCACACTGGTACTATTGGACAGCCAACGTATTTCTCCTTCCCGTAATCGCCGCCCCGCTGGTCTACTTTGCCTGTGGATTCATCGACAATCCCAAAAGCAATCACGTAGAATGGACAATCATCCTCTTCAACACCTACGCGTTCTGGCTCATCGGCGGCTACTTCCTCTCCCTCCTCCTGTACCGCCGCCACCCCCGCATCACCTCCCTCCTCCCCTCACCCCTCTCCTGGCTCTGCGCCATCGCCGCCCTCGCCCTCGGCCTCGCCATCATATCCTAACACCCCACCATCACCCTTACATTACGCACTCCAAGCAAACCATACTTGCCGAAACCCCTAAGTCAATTATAACATAGAAATGATATTAGGGTCGGTATACTTACCATACACAAAGACACTTTATTCAAACCCAGGATGAAAAATTTTAGATTCCGCTAACCTTTCATTAACCAGAACAAATTAATATCTTTGCATTATGTTAACGGCATCACAAATACAGGAACTGGTGAAAAGCGGTGAAGGCTACAATGTGGACTTCAAATGTAGCGTACCATCTAAGGTAAAGGAAATCTCCGATGAAGTTGCCGGGTTCGCCAATGCTGCCGGTGGCTTTGTTCTGATTGGAGTAGATAATGAAAATCGAATTATCGGTGCAGAGATAGATAACAATAAGCGCTCTGCTATTCAAGATACGATTGGAGAAATTTCGCCATCATTGAAATGTGATTTTTATTCCGTCAATGTCGAAGGCAAAAATGTATGGGTCATTGATGTACCAAGTGGCAAGGACAAACCATACATCACCGGAGGAAATATTTACGTTAGGGAGGGCGCCAATTGTCAGAAACTACGTTCTGCCGAAGAAATGCGTGCGTTCTTTGCCGAGTGTGCAAAGATTTTCTATGATGCTATTCCTTGCCGATGGTTCGATATCGATAAAGATATTGAGCCACGAATTTTCCAAACCTTCATGGAAAAGGCGCATCTTTCCAACACATTGCCCGTCAAAAGACTTTTTAAAAGTCTTGAACTCTTGACAGAAGACGGAATCGCTAAAAACGCATCTGCGCTTTTCTTTGGTCGTGAGCCGGAACGCAAATTCCCACATGCAGTTATCAGGTGCCTTCGTTTCAAAGGGCTTGATAAAGTTCATATTATTGATGACAAGACTTTTGGAGGACCATTATACCAGCAATATCTTGATGCTCTCTCATGGATAGAAAGCAAACTTGAGGTCGAATATATTATCAAGGGAACAGGTCCGCGTCAGGAAGTATGGGAAATTCCTCTTGATGTTTTCAAGGAAGCCATTATGAATGCCATCTGTCACCGTGACCTATACGAAGAAGGCGCGACAGTCATGGTAGAAGTGTATGATGACAGGGTTGAAATATCAAATCCCGGCGGATTGCTACCTGTTGTAGCAGCCGAATTCGGACATAAGAGCATGAGCCGCAACCCTCTGGTCTTTGGACTCTTCACAAGAATGCAAGTCGTTGAGAGAGTCGGTTCTGGGATTCCACGCATGCGTATACTGATGAAAGAGGCCGGTTTGCCGGAACCGAAATTTGAAACTCAGGGCTTCTTTACGGTCACTTTCATGAAGGGAGTCAAGGATAGTAGAGCCAACGATGATAGATTAAATGATAGATTAAATGATAGATTAAATGATAGATTAAATTCCCGCGAGAAACGAGTACTTCAAATTTTGTCGGAAACTCCAGGCTTAAGAACCAATGAGTTATCTCCTTTGATAGAAGTTAGCATTCCGACTATGTCCCGTACATTGAAGAATTTAATCGATCTTGGTTTGATAGAATATAGGGGATCTAAAAAGACTGGTGGATACTTTATTCTTCCAAATTAAAATCATAGAGTCATGTCAGAACAGTATAGGATATAACTTTCCGATAAAATCACCGAAGGAATCCGCAACGCGCAGAGAAAACTCTTTGAGCGGAAAGCGAAACCGGGCGAGAACGTAGTCGTTGCCGACAGCGATGGCATGCTCCTGATCATTAGCGCCGAAGAAGCCCTCCGCCGGATGTCCTCCCGCAATAATCCAACGGAATAATTTCTCGGAAAACGGGGAAGGGAGAATTTTTTCAGGAGAAAAATTGAAGGGGAAGAAAGAATTTCTGGATTCGTTCCGCACGGAAATCCTTGACATCATGAGATAATCAGGTATGTTCCTGCCCTTGTGTGATAATTGGGAATCGCCCTACAAAAACAGTCAGCCATCTGGCGCGGGGCTGAATGGCTGACTGGTTGGGGGTGCCGAGTTGACGTAGGACTATGCTGGCGCCAACAGGTCCGGGTTATTTCAGGATTACTTTGCGGGTGGTGGTGCCGCGGCGCTCGATGTAGATTTCGCCGGGGCCCGGTGAGGTCACGCGGAGGCCCTGCAGGTTGTAGTATTCGGGGGCCGCATCATAGCCGTCGGCGTCGATGTTTTCGATTCCGGACGATTCCTTGGTGCGGACGATGATTGTGTCGGAGACGCGGGCGTGGCATACGGGGTTGACAGCCTGTACGGTGTATTCGTACTGTGTGTCGGGTTGCAGGCCGGTCAGACGGATTGAGGATACGTCGCCGGTGCTGAAATTGGTGTAGACCTCATGCTCGCGGGTCGATGTCACGGTGCCTCCGTAGACGATTCGGATATCGTCGATGGCTATCCTGCAGTCGCCGGCAGCGACATATTCCAGATAGATGCTGCTTAGGTTATCCGGCAAGGTGGTGTTTGCGTAGAGTGGGCCTTCGAACTTGTCGAGTTCTATCACCTCGATTTCCTTCCATGCGAAACTGCCCGGCGACATTCCCATCACGTTGAGCCGCGCGCCCGGAGCAGGAGAGGATACTTTCAGGCTGAAGTACAGTTTCTTGATTGATTCGGGATAGGAGCATGTGAGCATGTAGCCTTTCTTGTCGAAACAGAGGGCGGGTGCGGACGTTCCGCAGAGCGATGCGTCATCTGTCGTGCCTGTGGCATTGGTCTTCCATCCCTGGGGCATTCCGGCGATTCCGCCGGTGAAGTCACATGTCGATTCGACGAGCGGCGTGGCCTCCTGCTGCTGCACGTTGAGGATATAGTCTGTCGCGTCGTCGAATTTCTCCCAGTTGGCGGTGAAATCGGTGCTCCCTACCTCGCTTGCCTCGAGAGCGACGGTCTTGAGGAAGTCGAGTGTCGGAGGCAGTGTGCGCACCGAGACCTCGTTCGAGGGTTCGCCGTCGCTGTCCTCGTTGCAGGGAATCACGCTGAGATAATACAGGTTGTCGGGCTTCAGTCCGGTGATTGTCGCATGGTCGGTGTTTCCGGCGTTCTTGCGGTTCCAGATTATGCGGTGCTCGCTGTTGTAGACGTTCAGCAGGTAGTATGTCGTATTTGGGTCGAGGTTCCATTTCGCGGTGAACGATGTCGTGCTTATGTCGGCGGCATCGATGTCGGCGACCGTGATTTTGCCCGGCGCGGGCACGGGTATGTATCCTCCGTTGAAGATGATGTTCCCGCTGTCCTCGCGTATGTCGCGCAGCGGGACCTTCAGTTCGAGTCCGGCCCAAGTCTTCATGGCGGGGACAGTGCGGTGGGTGAATTCGGTCACGTTCTTTGTGCCGGGGAATGGGTCGCCGCCGTATGTGTCCTTGCTCCTGATGCCGTCTGCCTCGACTATGTCCACGCACTGGTGCTCCTTCTCGACGTTGACGGTGTTGCTGTTCCATGCCGACGAGTTGTAGTCGATGTGCCATACGAGCATGCCGTGGCCGGGAATGTACGTGTCCCAGCCGCGCTGCTGGCGGTTCTCGATCAGGAAGAATTCATCGGCGCGGTTGGTCAGTACGGCATAGCCGTCCATCAGGTCGACAGGCCGGAGTGTGTATTCGGCTACGGTCTCGCCTGTGAGTTGTTTCGGACGCAGCCATCCGAGGGCGTTGCGCTCGAAGATTCCGTAGTTGGGCGGTGTGCGGCCGTCGTTGTTGTAGTTGCCGTAGTCCATCACGCAGAAACTGCCGGGAGTGAACGCCTCGGAGTAGGTTGTCGAATAGATGTCGGGCAGTCCGAGCACATGGCTGAACTCATGGACGAAGGTGCCGATGCCGTCGGGGGCCTCGTTTTCCCACTCGTTGCTGCATGCGTAGCGGTCGAGAATCTTGTCGTCGAAGACATATGTTCCCACGCCCGCCGACTTTATGTTCCACGAGTGCGGCCACACCGTGTCGGCCTCGCCGCCGCTGGCCTCGCCGCGTCCGGCGTAGATCACATACACGTTGTCGATGTAGCCGTCGCCGTCGCGGTCGTACTCGCTGAAGTCGACCGTGGCGTCAAGCTGGCTGCAGGCCTCTATGACCATCATCTCGGGGCTGTTGTCGTCGCCCGTCACGGGGTTGTTGCCGCCGTAGTATGCCATAGGTCTCGAGAGTTCGACAGGTCCGTAGACGTCGAACTGTGGCTGGAACTGGGCGCCTGAGTTGTCGACAAACCACTGCCGGGCGCTTCCGGTGGCATTGTGGCTCTTGAAGTTGTCGCCGTTGAGCATATCGTTGTAGTATGCCCGTACGTCGCCGGCATAGTTGACATCGGCGTCGTTGAACTTCACGTCGGTGTACTCGACGAGCACCACAAGGCTCTTCTGGCTGCCGAAAACCGGAAAATGCTCGTTGGAGAAAAGGCCCTTGCCGAAGACGTCGTCAATCACAGGGCCGGCGTTGGGGACCTTATGCCTCGAGAGTGCATTCGCCTTCTCGATCATTATTCTTTCAGCCTTGACGCGCGGCGAGTTGGCGCGCTCCCGGTTCAGGGTCTCTATGACATCGGCCATGCTGACGGTTGACAGAAATTTCCTTACCTCGTCCTTGCGGAGCGTGATCTCCGTCGCCTTGTATCCGCTTGATTCCAGGCTGCCTGTTTTCCCCGGCAGGGCATAGTATAATGTGTTGTTCCTGTTGACGAGCGCATAGCCGTCGAGTGTCTGGTACCAGTGGTGCCGCTCGTCTCCACGGAGCATGACGGTGACCGTGCTTCCGTCAGGCTGGGTGAATTTGATTGGTGTCGGTTTGGCCGGAACGGCCAGTGCAGATGCCGTGCCGAGTATAGCACATGCACAGAATGTTAATAATCTCATATCGTATGTCTTGATATTCGTTGAAACAGTGGTGCAAATTTAAGATATTTATTTAGAAAAATTATGGCATCCAAAATAAAATATTGGCAAATATCAAGTTTTTGTCAATATTTCAAGCATTTTTCGGTTGAAAACTTGTTTGGGATGACTAAAAGACATAACTTTGCCGCCGGTTAGGACAAGCAGTCCCGAACCAGTATGATTATTCCAAAAATATTTTGTTTATGAAAAAACTTTACTCAATTCTTTTCGCCCTCATCGCGCTGACTTCAGGTTCTGCCTCGGCCACGGATTATATGACACTCGAGGGAATGTGCGCCAACTACCGTTGGGAAGCATTTGATGCCGCCGGCAGTGACATCAAGTTCAATGTCTCGATAAAGCAGGGCGCCGGAGACAATGCCGTTGTGATTAACGGCATTTTCGACAAATATGAACTCAAGGGAACATTCGACCCCTCGACCGGCGGAATCTCCATCGAGAACCAGCGCGTAGGCTTCGATGCCGGGAAGGGCCAGTTCCTGTCGTTCGTTCACCTTACCTATGACGGAGACATTACATCCGATCCCCTGGTGCTCGACAACAGCAACGACGGCGACCTGTCTACATTCGAGGAATACGGCGTGGTTGCCGAAACCATGGACTCGGAGTATCTTCTCTCCGACGGCCTTATCGACTACGGCTACATGGCATTCATCTTCCGCACGGGCGAGATTGTCGATGACTCATGGGAAGACGCCGGCACGGCTACCCTCTTCGACGGCGGTTTCTTCACGCCCCTGCCACGCTTTGGCATCGGCTTCAAGGCCCCCGTTGAGGTTGTGCTCGAGAAATCCACCAAGACCGAGAACCTCTACCGCCTCGTCAAACCGTGGGACTCATATTTCGGCAAGGAACTCAACTCATATCTCGAATTTGACATCTCCGACTCCGCCAATGTCATCATCCCGACACAGTCTACCGGCTATGAGGACAGCGAGTATGGCCTGGCCTCGGTCCAGAACTTTGTCGGCATGTACATCGCCGGCGGCTTCAGCGTCGAGGACGCCATGGCGGCCGTGCCCGCAGGCCGCGAAGGCGAGCATATCTGCACATACAACGACAAGACCAAGGTAATCACGATGCCTGTCAATGCCGCGTTCACAACGTTCGCCGGCGATTCCGAAGGCTACTGGAATGTCGGCAAGGCCAACGGCGCCGCCGACAGTTATATCGTGATGCCCGGCGGAACGACCACCGGCGTAAGCGACATCATGTCTTCGGAGGACGTCCCCGCCGAATACTACAACCTCCAGGGCATCCGCACCGACAATCCCGCCGCCGGCGTCTATATCCGCCGCCAGGGCAGCAAGGTGACAAAGGTTTATGTCAGGTAAGCCAGCCCGTCCATGACATTCATGGCGCCCCGGCCATGACATTCATGGCCTGTATAATATAAAGTACTGCACTCCGCAAGTTGGACACAATGACTTGCGGAGTGCAGTCCCTTTATTGAGAAGCCCACCGCAGAACAGCAATCGCATCGGGTACCTTATCGGGTACTTTATCGGGTGCCGCTGATTTTATACTGTTTTGGTATACCTGACACTGAAAGTTATTTTCGGGTGTTCTTTCGCCGGGTTTTAGGATTTTTTTAGGGGCGGGGGTTGGGAGGTTAGGGGAAATTTTGCTTACTTTGCAGTCTTGAATATCCGAACGGCCTCTTTTTGCGGTCAGCCGCCAATGCGAAAAACGGTGCGACGGCATAAATACAGGCGATAGACAGCCAACCGACGACATGATTACGCTGCGCGACATACACAAGTCTTACTCTGCGGCCTCCGGGCGCGGACACGACGGCTCGCGCGTCGAGGTGCTCCGCGGCGTGTCGCTTGATATCTTTCCGGGACGGATGACCACGATTGTCGGCCCGTCGGGAGCCGGAAAGTCTACGCTGCTCAACATACTCGGCACGCTCGAGCGGCCCGACAGCGGCTCGGTGCTCTACGACCGCACGGCGGTATTCGACCTCGGCGACAAGGCCCTGTCGGCTTTCCGTAACTCGCACATCGGCTTCGTGTTCCAGTCGCACCGTCTGTTGCCTGAGTTCTCGATAGAGGAGAACGTGGCGATGCCGGCCCTGATCGCGGGCGAGTCGCGCCGTGTCAGCCTCGACAGGGCACGCCGCCTGCTCGACGACCTGGGCCTGGGCCACCGCCTGCACCACCGTCCCGCCGAACTCTCGGGCGGCGAATGTCAGCGTGCCGCCGTGGCCCGCGCCCTCATCAACGAGCCTTCGGTAATCCTTGCCGACGAGCCCACGGGCAGCCTCGACAGCGCCAACCGCGCCGAACTCTACCGCATCTTCCTCGACCTGCGCGACTCGCGCGGGGCAACCTTCGTAATCGTCACCCACGACGAGGCCCTGGCCGAAGGCTCGGACCGCGTCATTCGCCTTGCCGACGGCCTTGTCGTCGACAGCACTGATAGCCCTGACAGCGCCACCGCCGACACCATCAGCCCCGACAGCGAAAGCATCAGTGCCGCCGGGGAGGAAATCGTCGAAACCGTATAAGACCAATTTATTACTCATTTTCAATATCTCAACTCAATCTCATCATCTCCACTCAAATGACACAATTTCTGAAAAAACTATGGCTGGGATCTCTTGCCGCCGTTCTTGCTTTTGCCTCGACATCATGCAACAGCGATGACGACAACGGCGGACTGCCCCCCGGCACTCTCTATGACATCGTCACTCTTGTCTCGAACACCGACCAGGGTTCCGTATTCGAGTTCCGCAGGGACGGCGACTCGCCACTCATCACTCTCACCTCGTCGCGCCGCGTAAGCACCGATTTCAAGGACGGCGACCGGCTGCTGATAGCATACATGCCCCTCAGCGGCGTCTCGTACGTCAGCGGCAGCATCGACCTCTACGGAACCGGCAACGTCATCAACGGCGACATCCAGACCGGCACCGCCCAGGAGTGGAACTCGTTCCGCACCGCCGACCAGAACGTGGCTTTCATCAACCGTTCGGGCGAGTACCTGAACGTACGCACCGAAATCTACGTCCGCTCTCAGCCCAAGACCTATGCGCTGGTTGTCGACGAGTCGACCCTGGACGAGGAAATTCCCACCGCCTACATCATCTTCGAGCCTGACACCCAGGGCGACACATCGCTACACACCGGCTACGCGTCGTGGAACCTCTCGAAGGTATGGAACCTCGAGAGCGTCAAGGGCCTGAAGGTTGTATGGTCCGACGGCGCCACCGGCAAGACCGGCGAGCGCACATTCAAGAAGGACATCCAGCAGATCGAGCCGGTCGGCTGATTCCACCCGCATTATCCATCAAACCACATAATCAACAAATCCTTAAACCTATCAGCAACAATGGCAAACGAAAACAAGAACGAAATAAAGATCGAACTCACTCCCGAAGTCGCCAACGGCCACTACTCTAACCTCGCCATGATAGCCCACTCGGCAGGCGAGTTCTTCATCGACTTCATCGCCATGGCCCCCAACATGCCCCAGGCCAAGGTCCAGTCGCGCATCATCATGACTCCCGAGAACGCCAAGAACCTCCTGTTCGCACTCCGCGACAACCTTGCCAAATACGAGCAGACCTTCGGCGAGATCGAGCGCAAGATGCCCCTCAACGCCGAGCAGAACAACTTCAAGGCCTGAGCACCGGTCACGCCACAGAATAACTTCCCCGGACGCCCGCATCAGGGCGTTCCGGGTTTAATCACATAAATACAGCCACCACCATGCGACAGCACAATCTCCAGATTTACAACTCGATGTCCCGCACCAAGGAGACCTTCGTCCCCCTGCATGCCCCCAACGTGGGCATGTATGTCTGCGGCCCCACGGTCTACGGCGACGGCCACCTGGGCCATGCCCGTCCGGCCATAACCTTCGATCTGGTATTCCGCTACCTGCGCCACCTCGGCTACAAGGTGCGCTATGTCCGCAACATCACCGACGTAGGCCACCTCGAGCACGATGCCGACGACGGCGAGGACAAGATTGCTAAGAAAGCCCGCCTCGAGGACCTCGAGCCTATGGAGGTGGTCCAGTACTACCTTACGCGCTACCACAAGGCCATGGACGCCCTGGGCGTGCTGCCACCGTCGATCGAGCCACACGCATCGGGCCACATCATCGAGCAGATAGCCTATGTCCAGTCGATTCTCGACGCCGGCTACGCCTATGTCTCCGAAGGCTCGGTCTACTTCGATGTGCCCAAGTTCAACCGCGACTTCGGCTACGGACGCCTGTCGGGCCGCAACATCGACGAACTCCTGTCGGCCACACGCGAACTCGACGGTCAGAGCGAGAAGCGCAACCCCGCCGACTTCGCCCTGTGGAAGAAGGCCGCACCCGAGCACATCATGCACTGGCCGTCGCCATGGAGCGAAGGCTTCCCCGGCTGGCACCTCGAGTGCTCCACCATGTCCGAGAAGTACCTCGGCGAGACATTCGACATCCACGGCGGAGGCATGGACCTCAAGTTCCCCCATCACGAGTGCGAGATCGCTCAGTCGGTGGCTCACAACGGCCACCCCGCCGTGCACTACTGGATGCACAACAACATGATCACCATCAACGGCAAGAAGATGGGCAAGTCGCTGGGCAACTTCATAACCCTCGACGAGTTCTTCACCGGCTCGCATCCGCTGCTCACCCAGGCCTACGCGCCGATGACCATACGCTTCTTTATCCTCCAGGCCCATTACCGCGGCACGGTTGACTTCTCGAACGAGGCCCTGCAGAGCGCCGAGCGCGCCCTCGCCCGCATGAGCGACGGCTACCGCCGCGCCCATAACCTGAAGCCATCGGCCGACAGCCGCCAGCTCGGGCAGGAGATAGCCCGCATCCGCGAGAACTGCTACGCCGCCATGGATGACGACTTCAACACTCCCGTCACCATCGGCCACCTCTTCGAGGCATGCTCGCTCGTCAACAAGATCAACGACGGCCAGCAGAAGGCCTCGCAGGAGGACATCGACGACCTCGTGGCCCTGTTCGACACCTTCCTTGTCGAGATCATGGGCGTCACTCCCGGAGCCGACGCCGCCGCAGGCTCGGGCGCCGAGGCACTGAAGCCCTACGAGGAGGCCGTCAACCTGCTGCTCGACATCCGCGCCAAGGCAAAGGCCAGCAAGGACTGGGCGACATCCGACCTCATCCGAAACCAGATGAACGCCATCGGTTTCGACGTCAAGGACACCAAAGACGGCTTCGAGTGGACCCTGAAGTAATCGCCGCGGCAATCACCGCCGCGCTGCCATACAGCCCCAACAAGCAACAGAGCCTCGTCATCGGGGCTTTGTCGCGTTTCTGCGCCCCCGTGGCCGAGGCGGCGCAGGCCATGGCCGCCGCATCCGGCAACGACCGCGAGGCGATGCTCGCCGCCATGGCCGCGCAGGCTCCGGCGCTGTCGGCCGACTATGCCTTCATCCTCGCCGGATACGCCGGTACGGGCAAGACCTCGCTCACCGGCGCCCTGGTCAGGGCTCTCGGCGAGGCGGGAGTTACCACCGTCCTCCTCGCCCCCACTGGACGCGCCGCCAAGGTCTTCGCCGCCAACGCCGCGCATCCCGCCTACACCATCCACCGCCGCATCTACCGCCACTCGCTTGATGGCTCGACATGGCCCGGCCTGCAGGAAAACCGTCTGGACAACGCCGTCTTCATCGTCGACGAGGCGTCGATGATTTCGGGCGAGCCGGGACTCGGCGGCACAAACTCGCTGCTCGAGGACCTCATACAGTACGTCTACTCGGGCATCGGCAACCGCCTCATCTTCCTCGGCGACACCGCGCAGTTGCCACCTGTCGGCTCGGACGACTCGCCGGCAATGAATCCCGAGGTGCTGCGCTCGTTCGGCCTGAAAGTGTCGCGTGCCACGCTCACGGCCATCTCCCGCCAGACCTCCGGCTCGGGCATACTGTACAACGCCACCTCGCTGCGCCGCGCCATGGCCGAGGGCGAGATCGGCGTCGTGCCGCGCCTGACGGTCGAGGGCTTCGGCGACGTCAGCGTGATGGGTCCCGAGGACCTGCCAGAGGCACTCGAGAGCGCCTATCGCCGCGACGGTATCGACCGCACGCTGCTGATAACACGCTCCAACCAGCGCGCAACAGCCTTCAACCGCGCAATCCGCGCCGAGGTGCTATACCTCGAAAGCATAATCGCACGCGGCGAGCAGATACTCGTCGCTAAGAACAACTACTTCTGGTCGCGCAAGGAGAAGGGGCTCGACTTCATAGCCAACGGCGACATCGCCGTCGTGGCCGAAGTCTACGGCACCGAGAGGCGCTACGGCTTCACCTTCGCCGACGTTGCGCTGACATTCCCCGACCACGGCGTCACGCTCGACTGCAAACTCGTGCTCGACACCCTTGGCTCCGACACCCCCGCGCTGACCTACGAGCAGCAGAGCGCGCTCTACAACGGCCTCCTGTGCGACGACAGCCTGTACGACACCGGCGACTACGCCCTGCGCGCGCGTCAGGTTCGCAACAGCCCCTACTGGAACGCCCTGCAGGTGAAATACGCCTATGCCGTCACCTGCCACAAGGCCCAGGGCGGCCAGTGGGACAACGTCTTCGTCGACATGGGCTACATTCCCCCCGAAGCCGCCGGTCTCGACCTCTACCGCTGGCTCTACACCGCCGTCACCCGCGCCCGCCGCCGCCTCACCATCCTCGACACAAGAACTACGTGATAAGTCATAGTTATAAGTTACGAAGTGGACATTGTAACTATGTCATAATACTTATTTATCGGTCATAGTTACAGGTTGCGAAGGAGATATAAGTACACAATATTCACCCATAAAAATGCACGAAAAACTACCATAATCCGGCAACAGACCCTCAAAAAGGTAGTTTTTCGTGCATAAAATTTTTGCTATATCGTTTAGTTTCACTAACTTTGCGCCAAAATTGATAATCATGCAACGTAAATTTATAGGAAGACAGCGAGAGTGTGATGAACTTAGACGATGTATGGAATCTGACAGGTCTGAGTTTGTGATTATCTGTGGCCGAAGACGAATAGGAAAGACCTACCTTGTTGATAGTTTTTTTGGAGACCGGTTTGATTTTAAATTTGTCGGAGGACATAATCTCCGAATGCGCGAACAGTTACGTATTTTTTCGAAGGCTCTACGTAAATATTCTAAAAGGAAGTGGCCGGAATTTTCGAACTGGTTCGACGCTTTCGATGCCTTGGAGGAATATCTTGAGTCTCTGCCGGAAGAAAGAAAGAAATTGATTTTCATTGATGAGATGCCTTGGATGGATTCCAAACGCTCAAATTTTGTAAGCGCATTGGAAAACTTCTGGAATGGCTGGGCAAACGGGAAATACAACGTGGTTCTTGTTGCGACAGGATCTGCAACATCCTGGATGGTGGACAAATTGTTGAAAAACAGAGGTGGACTGCACAACAGGATTACAAGACGACTATATCTTGCGCCCTTTACCTTGAAAGAAACCGAGCAATACCTTAAGATGAGGCGTACAGCCTGGGATAGATATGAAATATTGCAATGTTATATGGTTACAGGTGGTGTGCCATTCTATCTTGACCTCATGGAACCGAGAGAAACACTTGCCAGAAACATTGATAGACTGTGCTATGAGGAGAACGGTACATTGAGCAAGGAGTTTGACGAGTTATACAACGCGGTGTTTCCTGTTGCAGACGTCTATATATCAGTTGTAAGACTCCTCTCAGAACATAAGAGCGGCTTGACCCGCAAAGAGATTGGTGAACGCATTGGAACAAGTGGTGCCAACCTTACACGTATAATAAACAATCTCGTACAATGTAACTTTATTGGCAGGCGCGCCCAGTTTGGCAACAAGAAGAACGAGGCTATATACCGCCTAATAGATTTCTATACACTGTTCTATTTCAAGTTCATAGAAAAGAATAATTCACTTGACTGCGCATGGTGGACACATCATCTAGATTCGAGTGGGATATCCGCATGGCAGGGTCTCACGTTTGAAATCATTTGCATGGAACACCATCAGCAGATAAAAGATGCTCTCGGAATTTCGGGAATAGCGACATCAGTATCTACGTGGCGAAGTTATCCGGATCCAAAGAAAAATCTTCCAGGTGCGCAGATTGATATGATAATTGAAAGGGCCGACCGCATGATTCATTTGTGCGAAATGAAATTTTCACAAAAAGCATACAATATCTCCGCCGATTACGAAAAAAAACTTCGCGACAGGATGTGGTTGTTTGACTTGAAAACAAAAAACAGTAAACCACTTGTCCATACTTTTGTAACGACCTTCGGTTTGGGGGAAGGCAAGCATCATGGCATAGTACATAGCGAGGTCACAATGGATGACCTTTTTAACACATAAGAATACATGCAGTCCTGCCCCAACACCCCCGGCGCCTTACCATCCTGGACACCAGAACTACATTTTAAGTCATAGTTATGAGTGATGAAGTACTTTGTAACTTGTAACTATGACTTATTACCTACATTGTCTTATTTTTTTCGCAAATTTAATTTTTCAGTGCAATAGAGTTGGCTATCTATTTTTTTGCTTAAATTTGTGGTTATAGACTTCCTTTCGTAAGCCTATTCTTCTGGAGTGATAAACAATATACGATAACAAATAAACTAATCCTATACCAATGAAAAAATTCTTACTTTCTATGATTGTTGTCCTCCTCACGCAATCGGGAATCGCACGCGATTTCTCCTACACCTACGAGGGACAGACGCTCAAGTATTCCGTCATCGACGAAGCCGCCAAGACCTGCGAGGTGTCGGAAGAGAACAAAATTACCGGAGATTTAATCATTCCTTCCATTGCCAAGGATGGAGACAATGAATATACCGTCACCTTAATTGGTAAGTCTGCCTTCACCGAGTGCAGAGGACTGCTCTCGGTGACTATACCAAACTCAGTCACATCAATCGGTGATCTTGCCTTCGATTGCTGCCGCAGCCTTACATCGGTGAATATCGGAAACTCTGTCACTTCTATCGGCGCTTTTTCCTTCAATGCGTGTAGCGGCCTCACATCGGTATCCATCCCCGATTCAGTTATCTCAATCGGTGATTATGCCTTCTCCAGTTGCCGTGGCCTTACCTCGATAACGATCCCAAACTCTGTCACTTCAATCGGTGAGTCTGCCTTCTTCGAGTGCAGTGTCCTTACATCGGTGAATATCCCAAACTCCGTCACTTCAATCGGTGAGTCCGCCTTCGCCGATTGCAGCGGCCTCACTTCGGTGACAATACCAAACTCTGTCACCTCTATCGGTAAGTCTGCCTTCTTCGAATGCATCGGCCTCACCTCGGTAACTATCCCAAACTCTGTCACTTCAATCGGTTCTTATGCCTTCCAGTGGTGTTGTGGTCTTACCTCGGTAACCATCCCAAATTCAGTCACCTCAATCGGGGGGGCTTCCTTCGCGGGATGCAGTGGCCTCACAAAGGTTATATTTGGCAAATCTGTTAATCATATAGATTATAGTGCATTTTGGGAATGTAGTAAAATAACTGATATTATTTGCATGGCTGAAAAGGTTCCAGACCTATACAACAAAGACGTATTCGCCAAAACTGTTTATGTCAACGCGACCTTACATGTACCGGGAGGCTCACTCAATGACTACAAGACCACGAGCCCATGGAGCCTATTTCTAAACATAGTCGGCGATGCAGAAGAGGCCGCCGGAAGTTATTGAATCGGACGACATGAATATCGGTCAGCCTGTTGAGTATTACAGTCTGCAGGGCGTGAGAGTCGCCGAGCCGAAAAAAGGCGCGCTGTACCTCCGCAAACAGGGCAACAAAACCGAGAAGATCATAATGCAGTAATCGAACATCAATAAACCAATAACAACCGATACCCAAAGCGGCGGCCCCTTCCCCGCCGCTTTTATTGTTTTAAATGGGTCAATTCATGATTTTTCAATGGGCCAATTGTCCTTTCCGCATTGATGTTATCGTCCGTTTGCATAAATCGTCTATAAAAATCATAACTGATAAGAATAGTGCAAATATTTTCTCCCAACAACTCAACCTGTCATGGAGATTCGACCGCCTTGACAATCCCGTAAGTGGACTGCCGAGTTGCCGATTCCTATGGATTATATCCAAAAACAGCATAAAGCAAAAAAAATTTCGTGATTTTGCCAATCTATTCAGACGGGCCGGGGTGTTCGGCTTCGGGATGTTGTATCTTTGTGCCTGGAAAGAGGCTTGGAATGTCGGTGTACGGCATTCCTATTGCTAATCGTTATCGCAAATTAATTTTAATCACGAACTATGAAAAAGACACACATCCTGGTATCATCACTGCTGATGGCGGTGACTGCCGCGTCGTGCCACAGCGCACGCACCGAAAAGACGCTAGACGAAGGCGTCTCACATTTCTCACATTCGTATCGTATGGAAATCCTTGACACGATCTTCGCCCGCTCGCGGCTGTCCCTCGACTGCCCCGAAATCATAATCCGTTTCCCCGGCGCGGATACGGCCGCCGATACTACGGCTACGCAACATGTACCCCTTCATACCGAGTCCTCTGCCGTTTCCAGGCTGATAAGTCCCGGCATACCCCGGTGTACGCATCCAGCCTCCATCCATATCCGTGCCCGGACCATGACCCTGGACGCCGCTACGCGTCGCGCCACAACCCTTGGCGTCACCCGCAGCGACAGCACCCGCACCTACAGCACCACGCGCTCAGACACAGTCACCGCCCCCTCCCGGCACGGTCCCGGACGCCTGATATGGCTCCTGCTCATCGGCGCCGCCCTTTGCCTACTGCTCCGTCCCCGCAACTGACCCCTCCGCCGCCGATAATCCGTCCCTTCGGAAAAACGCCCGATACAGCCAGCATATGGCTCAATACCTCAGGCTCGTCGAAGTTTATCGTGACCGGTAATTCAGGATTGACACCCCGTTGATGTCCGGCATCTCCTCGCCCGAATATATCACGGCCTTCTTGCCAGCCAGATTTGGGAAAGCGGTTTCAAAATTTTTCAACCCTTTTATAAAATCCGGATGAAAAGTAGACGATGACTTGATTTCGTAGCAGTCATACACGCTTCCTTTTTTCACCAGAAGGTCCACCTCGTTGCCATTCGAATCGCGATAGAAATAGAGTCCGCCGTTAACGCCACTGTTATATGAATCCTTCAGATGCTCCATGATGACCATATTTTCAAACAAATGTCCGCGCATCTTGTCAAGATTAAGCGTCTGAGGCGAATCGATCTCAAGCAGGTAACTTGCCAGTCCACAATCGGTAAAGTAAATCTTGGGACTTTTGGTCAGGCGTTTGCGTGTATTTGTGAAGAACGGTGGTAGCAAATATATCAGATATGAAGCCTGTAGCACTGAAAGCCATGAATTGACTGTATTTACTGACACACCCAGTTCATTCGACAATTCGGATGCATTGAAAATACTTCCTATGCGCGCGGCACAAAGTCTTACGAAACGCTGAAATTTGTCGAGGTCCTTTATTGCCAGCACATTTCTTACATCACGTTCGATATACGTCTTGACATAATTCGGATAAAGCAGTTTGGGAATGTTTTTGCCACTCCAGACTGCAGGATAGAAACCCTTGTACAGGATTTCATCGAGGCTCATTCCTGCATCGATTCCAGATATTTCGGTCAAGGACAATGGCAGAAGTTCAAAAACTGCCGAACGGCCGGCCAACGACTGCGTAATATTATGCAGAAGCGAAAACTGGGAACTACCGGTAAGATAAAATTTTCGTTCCGGATTCTCGTCCACAATTTCCTGCAGGTACGACAGAAGTTGTGGAACATTCTGCACCTCGTCCAAGATTACCCCGTCATGGAACTGAGCCAGAAAACCTTTTGGGTCCAGTGTTACTGCTTGCCTTATGTCAAGATTCTCCAGTGAGTAATACGGAACGTTACCGAACAGGTGACGCAGAAGGGTTGATTTTCCCGACTGACGTGGACCGGTCAGTGTCACAATCGGAAAAAATTGTGACGCTTCGGTTATGGCATCAGCCATTGTGCGTGGAATAAACGAGTCGTTCATAATATTGAATTATGCAAATTTTCAGTGCCACTGCAAATTTACATAAATTCTCTTGCTTCACCAAATACAAATTAATAACTGACGTTCTGAGGCCAATCGTACCTGTTGTTAAGGAGAAATAGACGCAGTCGCTAGGAAACGTCGCTTCTGCCATACTATTTATGCAAATTTTCAGTATCACTGAAAATTTGCATAACACTCTCTTCCATACATGTAATCAATATCTTACCATTGATTATTGGCGGGGGTGCGGAGATGGTCAGGGGGTGGTGAAGTGGAAGGTGATGTGGCGGAGGTAGGGTTGGGCGGGGCGGATGAGGGGGGAGGGGGAGGCGGGGGGATTGGGGGCGTCGGGGAAGTCCTGACATTCGATGGCGATGCCGTCGTAGTCGCTGTACGCACGTCCCGATTTGCTGGCGGGGCCTCCGGCGAGCCAGTTGCCGGTGTAGACCTGGACGCCGGGCTGGTCGGAACTTACGGTGAGGGTACGGCCTGTGGTTTCGTCGTGCAACACGGCTACGGGACGGACGGTGTCACATCCGGTCGGGTTTGCCTCTCGGCACGAGTCATGGCTATTGTCGCATTTACCGGGCCTGGGGGAGGCGACCCAGCATGAGTCGTAGCCCTTGCCGTTGCGGAGGGCGGGAAAGTCATCGCGGATACGCTCGCCGAGGCGGTGGGGCGCGGTGAAGTCCATGGGGGTTCCTGCCACCGGGGCGATGGTTCCGTCGGGGATGAGGGTCTCGTCGGTCGGCAGATAGTGTGTGGCGAACAGGCGCAGGCTGTGGTCGAGGACGCTGCCCGAGTCGTGGCCCCGGAGATTCCAGTAGGTGTGGTTGGTGAGGTTCACGACGGTTGCGGCATCGCACTCGGCGCGGAGTTCGATGCCGAGGCGGCAGTCGTCGGTCCATGTGAAGGTGGCGCGGACGTCGAGCGCGCCGGGATAGTTGGCGTCGCCGTCGGGCGAGTGGAGGCTCATGACCACGGTGTTGCCCGATGCGCTGTCAAGGTTCCAGATGCGGTTCTGGAAGCCTTCCGGGCCGCCATGCAGGGCGTTCGGGCCGTTGTTTGTCTCGAGTTGGTACTCGCGGCCCTCGACCGTGAGGTGTCCGCGCGCGATGCGGTTGGCGTAGCGGCCCGGACACTTGCCCATGCACGAGCCGTCGCAGATGTAGTCGGCGGGGTCGGCGTAGCCCAAAGCCACGTCGCCGAGTGTGCCGTCGCGGTCGGGGACAAGGACCTCGAGGATGCCTGCGCCGAGAGTGCTTAGGACAACGCGGGCGCCCGAGGCGTTGGTGAGGGTGAGCAGTGTTATGCGTCCGCGAGGGGTGTCGCGGAATGAGGTGCTGAGCGTGTTCATTCGGGGTCTGAGATTTTGCGCGCGCCGTCGGAGATGACAACCTCGTAGACGGCGGGCTCGTGGCCGTAGCGTGACTTGAATTTCTCCTTTACGGCGTCGACGAAGGCGTCGACGAGATCCTTGCGGATGAGGTTGATGGTGCAGCCGCCGAAACCGCCTCCCATGATGCGTGAGCCGGTGACGCCGCACTCGCGGGCAACGTCGTTGAGGAAGTCGAGTTCCTCGCAACTTACCTCGTAGTCGCGGCTGAGTCCGCGGTGTGTCTCGTACATGCACTCGCCGACGGTCTCGTAGTCGCCGCGTGTCAGGGCGTCGCATACACGCAGCACGCGGTCTTTCTCGCCGATGACGAAACGTGCGCGCGAGTAGTCCTCGGCGGAGATGTCGCCGCGGATGGCCTCGAGGTCATCGAAGGAGGCATCGCGCAGGGTGTCGATGCCGAGACGGCGGGCGACGCGCTCGCATGACTCGCGTCGGCGGTTGTAGGGCGAGTCGACGAGTTCATGCTTGACGCGTGAGTCTACCAGCAGGAGGACGTGGTCCTCGGGCTCGAAGGGATAGTAGCGGAACTCCATCGAGCGGCAGTCGAGGCGCATGAGCTGGCCCTTGCGTCCCATGACCGAGGCGAACTGGTCCATGATGCCGCAGTTGACGCCGCAGTAGTTGTGCTCGGTCGACTGGCCGATGCGGGCGAGTTCGAACCTGTCGATGCGGTTGTCGTTGAACAGGTCGTTGATGGCGAAGGCGAAGCAACTCTCGAGCGCCGCCGACGAACTGAGGCCCGCGCCCAGGGGCACGTCGCCGGCGAACACCGCGTCGAAGCCGTGTACGGTGCCTCCGCGCTTGATGGTCTCGCGGCAGACGCCGAAGATGTAACGTGCCCACTGCTCGTCGGGCGCGTCCTCCTCGCTGAGGCCGAATTCGGCGTAGCGGTCGAGGTTGACCGAGTAGACGCGTACGGTGTCGGTGCCGTTGGGGCTGATTTCGGCCATGATGACCTTGTCGATGGCTCCGGGGAAAACGAAGCCGCCGTTGTAGTCGGTGTGCTCGCCGATGAGGTTGATGCGGCCTGCCGAGGCGTAGACGGTTCCGGCGTGGCCGAAACGCTCCCTGAAGATTTTGCTGATAGTCTCTTTCATGTTATCGGATGTGAGGTAAGTCGTTCAGATTGGCCCGTGGAAATAGGGCGCTATGCTTGCGTGTGCAAAGATAGCGAAAGTTTGCGGAAAAGCGATGGCCGTGCGGTGCTTCAGTGCCAGAGGGCGTGGAAATGGTGTACCGGACCGTGGCCCTGGCCAATGCTGTATTCCGAGCCGGCGGCGATGGCGGCGGCGATATAGTCCTTGGCGCGTGTGACGGCGGTGTCGAGGTCAGCGCCTCGGGCGAGCCATGCGGCTATGGCCGACGAGAGCGTGCATCCCGTGCCGTGGGTGTTCACCGTGTCGACGCGGGGTGAGGACAGACGCGAGACGCGGCCCGTCTCGGCGTTGTAGAAAATGTCGGTGAGCATGTCGTTCTCGAGGTGTCCGGCCTTGAGCATGACCGACACGCGTGAGTCGGGCCAGAGCGCGGAGAGCGCGCGGGCGGCGTCCTCCAGTTGGTCCTGACGCGAGATCTCGCTGCCGAGAAGCATCGATGCCTCGGGAAGGTTGGGGGTGATGATGCGGCAGTAGGGGATGAGTTCGTCGCGCAGCGTGCCTACGGCCTCCGGTTCGAGCAGGGGATCGCCGGATGTCGCGACCATCACAGGGTCGAGGACGATGTCGCGCACGTCGGGGAACTCGCGTAGCGTGGCGAGGACGGTGCGGATGAGCGAGGAACTGTGCAGCATGCCGATCTTGACGGCGTCGGTGCCGATGTCGCCGATGACCGAGCGTATCTGTCCGGCTACGAAACTGTCCGGCACGGGATGGACGCCGTAGACGCCGCGGGTGTTCTCGTCGACGACGGCGACAATGGCTGTGGTTCCGAACACGCCGAGTGCCGAGAAGGTCTTGAGGTCGGCCTGGAGGCCTGCGCCTCCCGAGGGGTCGGAGCCTGCGATGGTGAGTGCCCTGTAGTATGTTTTCATCTTTGTTTTGGGTTCGGGTTGGGGTTAGTCTTGAGTATTGGTCAGGGGGAGGTGGTCAGCGTATCGGCTCGGGCCAGCGGATGTCCGTGTATGCGCCGTGCCAGAAGAGCCACTCCATGCGTGTGGCCTCGACGAAGACGCGGGTCATCATGTCGCGTACCTCAGGCGATGCGTTCTCGGCGAAGCGGTCACAGATGGCGATGGCGCGGTCGTTCGATGCGTCGAAAGCGGGGTCGGAATAGGTCTCGATCCACTGCGAGTAGGGATTGCCGGGCTTCATGTTGGCGGCGATGTGCTTGCCTACGCGCAGGTAGACCCAGAAGCAGGGCAGCACGGCGGCAGCCTCCACCTCGACGGGCGCGGTGGCCTGGGCCGAGAGCATCGAGGTGTAGAACAGGCATGCGGGCGACATCTCCGGCGGAAGTTCGGAGATGTACATCGAGTGGAGCGCGCGCTCCACCTCGACGCCGTCCTTGGCGAAGTCGAGGAATGCGGCTGTCAGCGCCGGGTCGGAGCAGCGTGAGGCGATGTGGGCGAGGACCTTGCAGTAGTTGGCGATGTAGAGGCTGTCCTGGCCGATGTAGCGGCGGAAGATGTCGCCGTCGAGTGTTCCGTCGGCGAGTTGGCGGACGAAGGGCAGGTCGAGGATGGCGCGGTAGATGTGCTCGGCCTTGCGCCATGCCTGCTGTGACCAGAGTTCGGTATTTGCCATGGCCGGATTTATTTGAAGGCGGTGATTGCCACGTAGTCGCCCTTGTCGAAGCCTTCGACGGGCTCCTCGGCCACGCGGTCGGAGCAGACGGGATGTGTGGTCAGCGTCTGGGCGAAGCGCAGGTCGCTGAAACCGGCCTTGCGCAGGAGGTCGGCCTTCTCGGCTGTCGTGCGCCACGATGCCACCTTGACGAGTTCGATAGGGTAGGGGTTCGGCGGGAAAGTGCCTTCAAGGAGGGGATGGTTCCATGTGCCGAGGGCCTTGGCGAGGTTGTAGAGGATGCCGTAACTGCTCTCCTTGGGAACGTCGATCAGGACTGTGCGTCCGCCGGGACGCAGGGCCTTGTAGACCTTGTTGAGGACGGTCTCGAGGTCCGAGATGTAACTGGGACAGCCGTTGAAGAGTATGGTGTCGTAGACGCCTTCGGGATAGTCGAATTCCTCGGCTGTCTGCTCGATTACCTCGAGTCCGCGCTTGCGGGCGATAGCGGCCATAGACGATGAGGGCTCGACGCCGTCGGTGACGGTGATGCCGAACTCGTCTTTCATGATTTTCTCGAAGAGGCCGCTGCCGCAGCCTACCGAGAGTATGCGTCCGCCGTCGCGGAGGGTCGAGGCCACGAGACGTGCCTCCGACTCGAGTACGTTGGGGTTCTCGAGGAACCATGCGTCGTATTCAGCGGCGTACTGGTCAAATCCTTTGATCATAGTTATGTTTTGTTTTTAGGGGATTGAAATCTTAGTGGTGATTGTTTTTGGAAAAAGAAGTCAGCGGAGGTCGATTATGTCGGACTCCATGGTCAGGAGATTCATGACCAGGAGTCGTCCGTCAAGAGTGTTCCCACAGCCGATGATGAGTTTCAGCGCCTCGGACGCCTGGATTGTGCCGATGACGCCGGGGACGGCGCCGAGAACGCCGCGGGTCACGCGCGGAAGCGCGCACAGCGCCTCGCGGTCGGGATAGATGTCGCGGTAGCGCACGCCCGAGCGGTGGTTTAGGACGGCGACCTGTCCCGCGAACTCGCCTATCGAGCCGTAGACCCAGGGAAGGCCGACTCCGGCGCAGATGTCGTCGATGAGATAGCGTGTCGCGAAGTTGTCCGTGCAGTCGACAACGAGGTCGCAGCCCGCGATGATGTCGCGCCCGTTGTCCTCGCCGAGAGCCTCGGGCACGGCAGTGACACTGACGTCGCCGTTGAGTGCGGCGATGCGGCGGGCGGCGCAGAGTGCCTTGGGCTGACCGATCTCGTCCTGCGAGTACAGCACCTGGCGCTGCAGGTTGCTCAGGCTCACCGTGTCGGGGTCGACGAGGACAAGGCTGCCGACGCCCGCACCGGCGAGGTAGGGCAGCACGGCCGAGCCGAGGCCTCCCAGACCGATGACGGCAACGCGGGCGGCGGCAAGGCGACGCTGTCCCTCGGTGCCGATTTCGGGGAGCATTGTCTGACGCGAGTATCTCTCGTTATTCATTTCCATGACGTTTTTCTCGTTATCCATTTCCATGACGCTTTCAATCGCTTATGCCTTGGCCGAGGCGAGGTCGAACACGCGGTCCCAGTCCTTCCACACCGGCTCGCGGCCGAGGGCGCGGAGGTCGGCGGCGACGCGCTCGGGGCTTGTGGCGTCGGAGATTGCGAACTGCTCGAGGCAGTTGACGTGGGTGGCGTAGCCGCCCGGCTCGGTATGCGATCCGGCGCTCATGGTGGTGACGCCGAGCGTTGCCATATGGTTGCGGAACTCGTGGTTCTCGCGTGTCGAGTAGGAGATGTCGACGTCGGGGTCGAAGATGCGGAATGCGAATGTCACCTGGGCCAGCTCGCGGTCGCTCATCACGACGTTGGGCTGGTAGCCCGACTCGGAGGGACGCATGCGCGGGAAGTTGACCGAGTATTTCGTGCGCCAGTAGGTGCGGTGCAGGTACTGGAGGTGACGCGCCATCATCGTGACGTCGGTGCGCCAGTCCTCGAGGCCGATGAGCACGCCCATGCCAATCTTGTGGACGCCGGCCATTCCCATGCGGTCGAAGCCGTTGAGGCGCCACTCGTAGTTGCTCTTCATGCCTGCGGGATGGTAGACCTTGTAGCGGTCGCGGTTGTAGGTCTCCTGGAAGCAGATGACGCCGTTGAGGCCCGAGTGGGTCAGGCGCTCGTAGTCCTCGGCGCTTAGGGGCATGACCTCGATGGTGAGGTTGCTGAAGTAGGGGCGGCACACCTGGAGCGCCTTCTCGAGGTAGTCGGTACCGGCCAGGACAGGATTCTCGCCGGTGACGATAAGCAGGTTCTCGAACGGTCCGAGTTTGCGTATGGCCTTGCACTCTTCCTCGATTTCCTCGGGGGTGAGGATTACGCGCTTGATCTTGTTGTGGCGGTTGAATCCGCAGTAGACGCACGAGTTGGTGCACGAGTTGGTGATGTACAGCGGAATGAACATCGAGATGGTGCGTCCGAAGCGCTGTTCGGTGATGGCCTGCGAGCGGCGGGCCATCTGCTCGAGATAGGGCGCGGCGGCGGGCGAGACGAGGGCCATGAAGTCGCGGTCGGAGAGGTGCTCCTTGGCGAGTGCGCGCTCGACGTCGGCGGCTGTCATCGCCATTATCTGCGCCGTGGTCTCGTCCCAGTTGTATTTTTGTATTTCGTCAGAAAACATTTCGCGGTGGTTTTATGAGAACGGTCAGTCGAGGAAAGATGTCAGCGGGCTTGTGGCGAGCGCGCGGTCGGTGACGGCGCCGAGACCGGCCTCATAGGCCATGCGTCCGGCGCGTGTGGCCATGTCGAAGGCGCGTGCCATGCTGACGGGGTCTCCGGCAACGGCGATGGCGGTGTTGACGAGCACGGCGTCGGCGCCGAGTTCCATGGCCTCGGCTGCGTGTGACGGAGCGCCAAGACCGGCGTCTACCACGACGGGAACGCGGCTCTGCTCGATGATGATGCGCAGGAGGTCGCGTGTCACGAGGCCCTTGTTCGAGCCGATGGGGGCGGCCAGGGGCATGACGGTGGCGGCTCCGGCGTCCTCGAGGCGCTTGCACAGCACGGGGTCTGCCTGGATGTAGGGCAGTACGACGAAGCCCATGGCGGCGAGGCGCTCGGTGGCCTTCAGGGTCTCGACGGGGTCGGGGAGCAGATAGCGCGGGTCGGGATGTATCTCGAGTTTGATAAAGTCGGTGCCGAAGGCCTCGCGCGAGAGTTGGGCGGCGAGCACGGCCTCCTCGGCGTCGCGCACGCCCGAGGTATTGGGAAGCAACTGTATGCCGTCGGCGACGATGTGGCGCAGCATATCGTCCTCGCGGTTGTCCATGTCTATGCGTTTCATGGCAACGGTGACCATCTGCGAGCCGGAAGCCTTGATGGCCTCGGCCATAGTCTCGTTGCTGCGGAACTTTCCGGTTCCTACGAAGAGGCGTGAGGTGAACTCCTTGCCTCCGATTATGAGTTTGTCCATAATTTATGTAATTATAGTGTTTCTGTTTTCGTTATCGGTTGTCTATGCGGTCGAGCAGCCTGCGGGTTGCGGCGACGGGGTCGGATGCCAAGGCAATGACACCGCTGACGGCGATGCCGCTGACACCGGTGTCCATGATGGCCGGGATGTCGTCGGCTGTGATTCCGCCGATTGCCACGATGGGAAGGCCGATGCCTGTCTCGCGGCAGTGGGCCGTGGCGACGCGGTATCCATCGAGACCTAGGACGGGGCTGAGGTTCTTCTTCGTGGATGTGAAGCGGAACGGTCCGTAGCCTATGTAGTCGGCGCCCTGCGCGACGGCGTTGTCGATGTCGGCGGGGGTGTTGGCGGTGGCGCCGATGATGCGGCAGGGACCGAGTATGCGCCGTGCCTCGGACGGCGGCATGTCGTTCTTGCCCAGATGCACGCCGTCGGCTCCGCATTGCCCGACGAGTTCCACATGGTCGTCGATGACGAACATTGCGCCGTGGCGTCGGCAGGCGTCGGCGCAGGCGTGCGCGGCGCCGACGAGTCCGTCGGCGGGGGCGTCCTTCCAGCGCAACTGAATCCAGCGGCAACCGCCCTCGAGGGCCGCTTTGGCCTGTGCGAGGGCCTCGTCGACCGACGTGGGGTTGGTGATGAACTGCAGGCGGAAACTTGCTGCGTCGATTTTCGGGCGCCAGGCGGCGGTGAGCATGGCGGCGCCGTCGAAGCCGAGTTCGCGCAGCGCGTCGCAGCGTTCCTCCGTCACGCCGCCGAGGGCGATGACGCGGGGCCGATCGGCGCGGGCGAGCAGGGCGCGGAGTTCAGCCGGGTCGAAGTCGGCGCTGTAGCCGGGCTTCGAGAAACTGGGATAGACGGGACTGAGGGTGACATAGTCGCAGCCGGTCGCACCGGGACATTCGGCGATGCTGTGGCACGAGCGGCTGACGCGGCCATGCCAGCCCTCGGGTACCGAGGGCGAGCGGCGGTTCAGGTGCACGCCGCCGACGCCGAGCGCCGGGGCCAGGTCGAGGCAGTCGTGGAGCGTCAGGCGTCCGCGCAGGTCGGCGGGAATGGCCATGACGAGTTCGCGAACCTCGTCGGGCGTCGCGTCGGGTTTGCGTATGTGCACGAGGTCGGTGCCGCCAGAACGCAGTATGCTGGCGATGTCGCGTGCCTCGCCGCCGTAGACATACGGGACGGTGACGGCTATCCGGAGAAAATCGTGCTTATCCACCGCAGACGGCTCTTATGACGGTTACTTTCATACCTTCCTCGATGCCGAACTCGCCCCATTTGGCACGAGGCACGACGGCACCGGCCACAGCGGCGGCGACACCGGGACCGGCGAGGTTTTCGGACTTCAGCAGTTGTTCGAGGGTAGTGACATCCTCGGGGACGTCGACAGGGCGTTTGTTGATTTCTACTTTCATGGGCATGAAATGCTAAAAACCACAGCCGAGGGATGTGCCTTGTGTGCAGAGGCAATAATCTCAAGTCCTTTCGGCGGTACTGACCGCATCAAGTTCCAAGGGTACTGGAGCGCGGAGGCTCCGGGTTCTCAGTCATCAGGCGACACCCCTCTTGAGTGATTTGTGTTTTATTTCAGGCGCAAAAATATAAAAATTCGCGCAAAGCAGCAAGAAAAAATCCCTCCGATTCGCGCTGTTCGGCTCTTCTTTGTTTTTAACTTAAATGAAAGAACTGTGATCTCTATGTATAGTTACGAAAAAAGAGCGGTGTGTGGCCGCTCTTTCCAATCGACTGCTGTCGGTTTCTAAAATCGTTGCTTTCGCACTCGAAGTATTTCGTTAAAGAGGAAACTACCCTTTGTGGATGCAAAATTAGGGATATTTTTCCGTTCCACAAATATTTACGGGGCGAAATCATCTTGTCTTTGGGAGGGGAATCAGTTCTTGGGGTTGGTGACTACACCGGCCATCAGGACAGTCTGCGTGGCCTTGTTGCGGATAACGAACATGAACGGGCGGTTGACGACCATTTTGAAATTACCGGAATCAATAAGCATTTCTGTGCCGTAGGTTACACCTGCCATCTCGGTACCTTCTTCATCGACTTTTACAACAACTTTATGCATCGTGTCAATCTTTCTTTTCTCGTTGATTCCCATTGGAGAGAGGTCGGTATGATCCATGTCTGTGATGCCAAGATTTTTTAAGACATCGTCAATAATCATGGAACCTGCCATTTCAAAGGAAGGCATGGAAAGTTCGATATACCTATTATTGACTGAGGCGCGAAGGGCGGCGCGTTCGTTTTCGTTTATTATTTTGGTTATATCGCGGACGTCAGTTCCTTCGGCAGGGAGATAGATTTCGCAAACAGTATTCTTATTTTTGTAGTCGAGCGAGACCATCTGAGCATTGTCACTTGCAGCATAACTGAAAGATGAGGATTTGTGCATCATAGGAGTTGTTATGTCTCCTCCGGGAGCGTGGAAGGTTTCATTTTTTGTTTCTTTTTTATCAAATTCTTTGTCCCAGGATCCTTTGAAATAGACAGCATTGGCACAAACCAGAGGAGTGTTGCGCAATCCGGGCCACATATTTTTTTCAAAAAGGGTTTTTATCAGCCCTTCTGTATTATCGGATGCCCAATTATTGATGTTGATAAAAGTCCGGTCTTTAGAGAAATCAACATGATCGACGCCGGCATTGAAAATGTCAGCCATTGTAGAAACATATGATTCGGGAACGCTGTAACGGTCGGCGACCCAGACATGGTTAGCGATGTGGGTGACGGCGCCGTTCTTCGACGAGGGAAGATATTGGAGCAGTCGTGTGCTCAGTGAGTTGAATTCGTCAAGATTCGAGCAGTTAAGGGCGTTGATAATCTGCTGCTGAACTTCGCCCTGAGATGAGTTTGCAATCATGCCGAGATAGATGGAGACACTTAGCGGGGAGACGCAGAATGAGCCGTCCAAAGAATTTTGCGCAACGCCGGACAACAGTTTGTCGTTGAAGTCGCTGAGAGCGGCAATATTACGGGTGTCGACCGAAGAGAGAGTTATATCGTCAGAAAGGACCCAGTCTGGATTGTCAAAAGGAATGTCGGGGTCGTTGGGTTCGTCGGAAGAACAAGCACCCAAGGCAAGAGCAGAAAATGCCAAAGCACCTAAATAAGCAGTTTTCATAAGATGGAAGTTTTTATGATTGGGATAATAGTTAACTGTATTTTTGCAAAAATAATATAAATTTATTTACGGATGCCTGTTATGATACGAATATTTCTAAAATTGTGTCTACCTGCATCGTGGGTTGTGGAATGTGTCAGATTGTCATCTGTTGAATTGTCATTATATACAGGGCCATTCGAGGTATCGAAAGCGTCGCTGAGATAATAACCATCACCTTTTCCATCCCAGCCCCAATTGCATTGAACGTAATAGTATTTGGTTGAACGTACAGGTATTAAATTGCCATTTTCATCATGTGCTTGGTCAATTTTTGTGCGAGTCATGAGACCATGAATTAGCCATTCATGGCCACCGGCAGCTGCTACTCCATCGGCTAATACGGGGTGATTGGCATTAATTTCCGATATAACATCCTCAATATTATAATATTTTAATGTTCCACCATCCGAATATCCAAAGGATTCTAAAACGCCCGGTATATATTCAGAATAAGAGCTACTCCCTGTTGGAGCATAGTGTATATCAAGATTTTCCCAAAGACCTAATTGTTGCATCAGACGAGCCACATTATCGGCACCTACAGTAGTAGCAATGTTTTTTGTCGTTAATTTCATTTCCGGCCAATTGAAGTTATATTTACTATAACTATCGGGATACTCGTAGACCGCCATGAGTTGTGCCACTGCGGTTGCGACACACCCTGTGGGACAGACAGTATCCCTTATTACTGGGCAATATAGATTGTATGGGTCCCTTTGACCCCATTTTACTGAACAGAGACCGTTAGGGCATGCAACATCTGTTGTCCATGTCATATATGCTGGAGTAGGATCTCCAGGATCAAAAGGGTCAAGTTTTTCAAAAGTTTCAGGAATAGGAAGATCACCTGGCCCTCCTATGGAAGTAAGGAAAATTTTTAGTCCAGGATTGTCTATAGTATCGTTTTCATTCAGATTACCATTATTAGCCAGCGCTAGCAAACTGGGAACCCGACGGTCGGTTGACATTATAGCAAAACCTTGGTCATCGGAAAAATTAAAAATATGAACATCCAAACCATTATTGGAACGTGACGAGTTATCGCTGAAGTTTTTTGTGTATACATTATTGATGCTACGCGAGGTTGATGTTCTGGAATTATTGCCATCGACAACGGAAAGAACTTCCATGAGATCTTTTTGGGCTTCTTCGATAGAAATATAATAGTCCGGAACATTCTGTTCCTGTACCACAGACATGACCTCGTCATTACAGGCCGTCATTGAGACAGTCAGTGCGACTGCCAGAATTGATTTGCTTAGATTTTTGATTTTCATGGTTTTGAGTTTTATTGATTAATTAAACTGTCAGTTAGGGTTAGAGATTGAGAAAAATCCTTTGTAGGAGCGGTCAGGCGTATTAATGACGATTACTACGTTTCTATTGGCAGATGACAGGTTATTAATGAAGTCAATGGAATCGTAAGAGACACTGATTAAGCGTTCTTCCCCTTCGTCCCACATTTCATAGGATTCAATATCTTCGAGGTCGGGGGTAAAAGTCAATTCGTTTGCCTCAAAGTCAATTGTCACGACAATCGGCCTTGGGGGGACACGATGGCCTGAAGAATAATTATTATTGGATTCTGATGAGTTTTGATTTATTTGTATTGTTATTGTTTGTCCACAAGAAAATACAACCACAGTCAATAGAAATAATAAAAAAATTAAGGGACGTTTCATTGTTTTAATTAGTTGTTCATGTTATAATAGATTTTGGACAAAGGTAATGGGACGCAATATTTTCGCCAAAATTATTGGTTCGAAAATAGTTCGAAAATAGTTCGAAAATAGTTCGAAAAAAGTTTAAAAACAAATAGTCCGCTTATACTTAGGCGGTTGTGCGTGATGAGATATAAATCCGAAGTGTGTTTTTGAACGGTGGGTAATCAGGCTGGCTACAGTTTCAGAGGGCCTGGATGATATGGTCGAGGTCTTTAGGATCAATCCGGTCGGAGAACAGGAGTGAGCGTAACTGGCGACGGCGGTAGGAGATGGTTGCCTTGGTACGTCCTGTCAAGGTGGCGATTTGTGTGGAATTCATGCCGCATTTTATGAGCATGATGGTCTGATAGTCCTGTGGCTTCAGATCGTGGCCGACAAGGAGGTGTAGGTTTTTTCGGAAGTTTGGGGATGTCTCGTGTATTACAGTCTGGAGTCGCTGCCAGAGTCCGCTGTCCTCGTGTACAGGGCTATGCTCGCGGAGGTGACTCAAAACTTCCTGATAAGGCTCGGAGTTAAGTATGTGCTGTGAAATCACGGCACCGGAGGGATTGGCATTGGCAATAGCCTCGGCCTGCAGACGGATCTGCTCCCTGAGCGAGTCGATGCTGTTGTCGTGGT
>ERZ1106943.492-NODE-492-length-52020-cov-31.463042_pt1 | contig 52020 bp, 45 predicted proteins | sample MGYA00403671_ERZ1106943 | MGnify/ENA primary metagenome ERZ1106943 (study PRJEB35170, sample SAMEA104062427) | human gut metagenome | biome: human gut; feature: human-associated habitat; material: faeces | place: Denmark | collected 2012-06-14 ...
CTTTCAATCACTGTCGGTGATAATGAAAGTTCAAAGTACTGGCTGTCTGTTCTGATTGCTTACTCTTTCGTCTGTTCACGTTTTTTATACTGCTCCATCGTTTTTTAGTACGCCCATAACTGTCTTAAAGAGAATCTTTACATCCCCCTTAACACTCCACTCCCTAATATACTGGGTATCCAGCTTCACCACTTCCTCAAAGTCCGTGATATTGCTCCTGCCACTCACCTGCCATAGCCCGGTCAGTCCGGGTCTAAAAGACATTCTGGCTCTATGGTGTGGTTCATACTTTTCCCACTCATCGAGTGTCGGTGGTCTGGTGCCTACCAGGCTCATATCTCCCACTAGTATATTGAAGAATTGTGGAAATTCATCCAGACTTGTTTTCCTGATGAACTGTCCAATTCCGGTTTTCTTCTTTCCGTTTGGCAGCACCTTATTGCCTATGATTCTAGGATCGAAGTCCATCTTGAACATCATTCCGTCGCCCACTTTATTCTGTGCCGCAAGCTCCTTCTTCCGCTCCTCGGCATCCATATACATGCTGCGGAATTTATACATCTTGAACTTTCTGCCGTTTCTGCCGACTCTCTCCTGTGCGAAGAATATCGGTCCCGGCGATGCTATGTATATCGCCGGTCCCACAAATATCATGATGATAAGTGTGAACAGGCAGCCCACCAGTCCTCCGACTATATCCATGCCCCTCTTTACCAGAAGTGCGCTGGGATTTGCATAGTTCTCGCTTGATGTAACTACTGTGTAGTCGCCTATCTTTTCTATCTGCTTGTAGCCACCCTGGGCTGTACCGTTTTTTGCTATTCCTGTATGTACTGCAATTCCCATCTCTAGGAATATATCTGCCATTTTTTCAGGATATTCATCCTCGCTGCAAGGCGGAATGAGTACCTCATCCACCCATTCATCGCACGCATAGTCTACTATGCCATCGTGATTCGCAACTATCGGTATGCCGCATATAGTCTCACCCTTCATGTCTGTATCCAGTGAAGCTGCTACTATCTTTGTATAGCCTATACAGCTTTTCTCCACTGTGCACAGTGTATCTCGAAGTATTGCATCAGGTGCTATGACAAACAGTGATTTCTTAGATGCTGCAAAGTCCTTTTTCTTAAGGAAGCTCTTGAGCGCAAGTCTTGCTACATATGTTATTGTCACATAGATTGGAAACATAATATAAAATGATAATCGCGAGTATATATCAGCCATCTGTGTGGTGAACAGAAACAGTGCTGTCGCCAGAAATACAAGCACTGCATGCTTACAGGTCGATATAAATTCATCCAGATATCCGCGTTTTAGGACATTCTTGAATGAGTCTTCCATTATCTCCACACAGAAATCTATCAGAAGGAATGCTACACCCAGTATACGGTAGTCCTTGTCCACATATGGGTTATTAAAGCCGAAGCGTATCACATATGAAATAAAAAATGCTATAACAATGCATGCGATATCTATAAACATAAAGTCTATATGCTTTGTCCATTCTCTGCCTTTCTTTCTGTACATTCTTTCCAAATTCTCCTTATGTATCTTTATTTCCCCTATACCCACTCCGAGGGGGGTACCTTTGTACCCCCCCCCGAATATTTTTAGTCTGTTTTGTTTTTTGTATATTTATTCGGATTAGCGTATCTTTTGTTGTATCTAATTGGGTTTTCCAATGACTTATTTTCACCTTTTTTTTATTCATTGTCAATGAATATTAGGTTTTCTTTACAATTTTTGACATATTCGCCAATCTGTATAGTATTATCAGCTCAATATTATACATTATTTATATGTCATTCTGCTTATTTTTCCTCAAACAGCCTCTGCTTCCTCTCTATCATCTCATCAATCCTTGCGATATACTGCCCTACATCCTTGACATTCTCGCATCTGTCGATGCGGTGTGTGCCATCCGGATTCGGTACGGGCCAGACGCGCTTGGTGCTTGCTCCGGCTACTGAAAAGTAGTCGGGGATTTTTCTATCATACCTAAAAATTAAGCGCTTACGTTTATGGCACTCTTTCTTTAATAAACGTCGTTATTATCTTTTCATATCCCTCTGGATCTTTTTTATAATTCTCTGCATGTCCTGCACCATGAACTATATAAATTTCTTTACTGCTTTTACAACTATTATAAATTTCTTTTGCCATATATAATGGTGCCAAGTTATCCTTATCACCATGAATAATTAAAATCGGAATTTTTGTCTGTGATACCGACTTACAAGCATCAGCCTCTTTTAAATTAAATCCTCCCCAAAGCTTTATTCCCACATCTGCAAAAATTTTGAATACCTCTACTGGCATTCCTTTAGGCAAATGGCTCTTACAATTTAACTCTAACATTTTTGTTGATGTTGTAAATCCACTATCTTCAATAATTCCACAAACAGAATCTGGAAAATCCAAATCACTACTCATTGTGACCACTGCTCCACCCATTGAAATTCCCATAAGAAATATCGGTGTTTCTCTTCCAAAATGTTTTGCAGCCCAATTAGCCCAATCTACACAATCATAACGTTCCTTCACTCCCAATGTAAAAATATTTCCTTCACTTTCATCATGCGCACGCATACTAACAAGTAAAACATTCCATTTTTCTTTCTGCGCAATTTTATAAATCGGCACACCATCCACGTAACTATGACCTCTAAACCCATGAAAGAAGATTACTAATGGAGCATTCTTCTTTCTCTCATAATAATGACCTTCCAACTTTGTTCCATCAGAAGCCAAGATAACAATTTTTTCATTATTTTTTTGCTTTATTTTATATGCTTCGGTAAGCCACTCATATTGCTCATCATCTGCTGTTCCCAAATCTGGCCATGCTGTTTCTCTTCGTTCACAAATTTTTTGGAACACTAATTTACTTCCTACCCCCAAAATTATTATCGAAAAAATAAACATTATAATAACTACTGCAACAATCTTTTTCATTTTCACTGATCTCTCAGTTATTGCAAGTTGTTTTACTCTTTGCTTCATAAAAATCACTTTCCTTCAATATTTATCACATCTCAGCCGAACATAAGATCGTTGCCTGCTGCTCACCACGAAGAGGTGTGTGATTATTACGAGCAGCGCAGGGAGCTACCGCTCCCAGTATATCACAAGTCTGCAAATAAATCAGCCTTGTACACGCCATTCTCCAGCATCTTCTTGAAGCTGTCCTTTACGGCTGCGGCATCTTCGTGATAGGTCATCCCGTACCAGCCTCGATTGCATCATGGATTGAGTAGTCCATGATGATGTGATTAGAAGCATCCACCGGCTGTATTTTCGTGTGTAAAAAAAACAAAATTATTTTTTGATATGAAGTATCTCTAAAACTAATTTTACCGCCTGATTCTTCATTATTAACAGAACAATCATATAAATAACAACCGAAGCAGTCACTGAAAAAACTGTAGAAATCAGTACTGAACTAATATATTTTTCTGATATAGAACATATAGTCCATATTGCCAGGCATCCTATAGCAACTGAGAGAATGTCCTTTTTTAGAAAACTGACCCTAAAATATTTTCTTCCATACCACCATGTTATAACCATTGACAGTAACTCCGCAATAACAGTAGTAAATGCCGCAGCATTCTGCTGGAATGTTGGAATAAGGATAAAATTTAATCCTATATTAACAAGAGCCGCAACAATCGTTGCCATCAACACCTTATTTTCGCACCTATAAGGTATTAGAATGCACGATGTATAGAACCAACTAAAAATGCTAAAAAGCAACGCAACAGAAAGAATCTTAAGCGATATATTTGCATCAACATATTCTTGTCCTGCAATAATAAAAACTATGTTTTTGCTTAATGCAATCAATCCAACCATTGCCGGAACGACAATAACAACAAGTGCATTCAAAATCTGGTTGGCTGTTCTATTAAAATAGTCTATTTTTTTCTCTCCCAGATAAGCAGATAATCTCGGAATTGAAACAATAATAATTGCAGCCAGCATTTGTTTTACAATAGTGTAGATTTTGGTGGAAACAGAATACAATCCAACTGATTTATTTCCTGAAAAGAAACCAAGCATTGTAGTATCTGCATTCGTATATATTGTTGTCGCTACTGATGTTGCAAACAGAACTAATATTGGAGCCAAATGCGTTAGAATTTTTGCATTAATGGTAAGTCTTATCTTACAATATTTTCTTCTAGAAACAGCATTAAGTATATTTGCGCCGCTGCATGATATAACTGTGATCCATACATAAGCAAACAAATCACTGCTATTCCTAACGAGTACAAACATAAGTATTAATGAAATAAACTGAAACAAAATGCCTCGAATTGTGATATATTTATAGTCCTCATAAATTTGAAATATCCATTCACTTCCAATCAGCGTAAACATTATGCTTATGCTTAACGCTACCATTATTGAACTATATTGGTTAAATCTTGGAACTAAAAGGATACACACTCCTAAAATTAGATACGAAAAAACTGTCGAAATAAAGTTAATTGAAAAGACCTCCGAAGCAAATAATGACATCTTTTCTTCATTATCTCGATATCTTGCTCCCTCTCTGATAGCATAGGTGCTAATTCCTAAAGCCGCCAGCAATGAAAAATACGAAATAACCGACTGACAAAAATTGTAAATTCCTATATTTTCAACATGAAGGACTCGTGATACATACGGAAAAGTAATCAATGGAAAAATCACCTGACATGCCGTTCTAATCATGTTGAGTCCTGCATTGACACCAATAGATCTTTGATTTCTCATTTTTTCTCAACTCCTTCCACAATTTTTACATAAACCGACATTAATAAACTACGCTATGTAATTTTCTTTTTAAACAGCTAGCCAGTATACTTTACATATTATCCTTTTTATCAGTTGCTTTATTGACGAAAAAGAATGATACTGATTTATTAACGGCTTTTCCTTCGTATGAAGCCCGATGCCTTATACAGAAACGGAATGTACTGCGCCGTTTTATAAAGAATAGTCATTTTTATTCCAACCAATTTCCAAAGAAGCCCACAAGAACATACTTTCATAGAATCAATGTAAAATTTGCAATCACTTTTAAATTCTTTTATTTTCTCATAAGGAACCGTATTCAATAAATTCGCATATGAAAAAAAAGATGCCAACCCAACATGAATTTTAGCTTCATAGTGCATCATACTTCGCTTACTACATATTTCATATATTGTTCCTGCTGCACGAACTGAATCTTTCTTTTTTTCTGTGTACACATTTCCAATAGCAGAATTTTCTCTTATCAGATAGTTATACAGTGGGCAGTCTAGCACTATAACACTTTCGCACTTGAGCAAATACTCAAACACAAAAAGATTATCTTCGCCAATCTTTAATTTTGAGTCAAACCTTATATCTCCAATTTTTTCTTTATTATACAGTTTATCCCAGCAAAATGATGTTAGATATCCATCCCACAGTAATAAACTTCTGATAGCCTCTTGACTGGAAATTTTTTTCTCCGGATGAATTACTTCCTCCTTTACATTTGTGAAGTCCTTAAAATATGAACACTCTACTAAATCCGCTCCATTTTTTATTTGTTTATAGAGCGTCCAAAGCGCATCCGGCTCAAGGGAATCATCCGGATCAAAAAAATAAATGTATTTTCCCTTTGCGTAGTTCAGCCCCTGATTACGCGCATTGGAAACCCCCGCATTTTGTATATGGTAAACCTCAATCCGCCCATCGTTTGCTCCATAATAATCACATATTTCCCCACTGTTGTCTGTTGAGCCATCATCAATTATAATAACTTGAAGCTTTCTGTATGTTTGAATTAACAATGAAGACAAACTTTTTTCCAAATAATCTTCCACATTATATACTGGAACAATAACGCTTATTAAATCATCCACAATTTATCCCCTCGTTATCCTTGCAATCACACTTTATAAGCGCATTTTTTCTTGATATTGCAACTATTATTAATATAACCACAGCCGAAAACGCTCCAGATTCATTGCTAAATGTAGCTTCACTCAAGCTTGCAGAAACCATATAAAATAGAATCAATAATATTGAAAATTTACACCTGTTATTCAGCATTGCGTTATTCAACAAATCTTTGCAAATTTGTATAATCAGTATCACATAAACAATCATTCCAATATAACCAAATTGAACATAAATTGATGGCCAGTACACGTCCGACATTGTAGCATATCCATAATTCATTAGATGAGAATAATTCAACGAATTATAAATATTATATAGTTGTGACTGATTTTTATAAGAGATATTCGTTCCAAATGTCCCAAAACCTGTTCCAAAAGGGAAATGATCATTTGCGATTTTTAATCCAACGCTATGTACACCAACTCTTATGCTTTGACTCGCTCCCCATGATAAATATTGCTGAATTTTGCTTTTTGAAATAAAAAAGCATACAATTCCGATTGGAGCAATATAAACCGGTTTGAAAATATCTTTAAATGATATTCTTTTCTTTTTAGCAAAATTCAAGAGGTAATACGCTAAGATAAATGCAATCGTAATAAATCCCTTTGTTCGGAAAGTTGCCGCAATTGAAAGCAGCGACATTATCTTAAACACTGCATTTCTTTTATCCTCTGTTGCTAGAATACTGTATAAGAGCACTTCATTATAAACAAGGTACGTATAATGAGAATAAATAAACTTATAACTTCTAAGGCCATATCTTACTTCATCTGCTATTCCAGTATTTACAAGCAAATTAACTATTCCAAAAACAAAAATAACAGTTATTATAATTTTTGCTGTACTTATTATTTTTTTCGAGTTCAATCGAATATTATTTTTTACAATAATTCTTCTTCCGACCAAATATATAATAAAGAACTTAAACGTTCCTATTATATCTCTCCCAATTACGGAAACTGATGGCATATATCCATACATAACATTTCCCACAATTCCAATAAAAAGCACTAACAGAATGCATAATATGCTATTTTTTTGTTCCTTATTAACAGCCACTTTCCCTTTATCTTTACAAATATATACGATAGCTATAGCCATAAAAAGCAAGCATATCAGCTCATCTGTATAGTTAGCATATGGAATAAATTTGTCAAAAAAAATATTAAAAAAAATAATCAATATATATATAAATAGTGTCAACCATTCCATTTCATCGTTTCCTTTGCTTGTTTTCCCCAAATGCTACTGTACTCGTCGAAACAACTTCTTTAACTTAAAATATCTATCTTCCCCCAAAAAACGAATCAGCTTTCTCTTCCATCTCTGCTTGTTACCCGCCCATGTTGCTGCGTAATGATGAATCGACACTGTTTCATCACAAAGTAAATTCTTTGTATTACCCGTCGAAAGCGGATCAAAAAAACGTGGCGGATATACCGTTACTTCTTTTAGGTAGGTAATATCTTCATTGCTAACCTTACCAAATGAACGAATCACCTTATCATTAAGCCACGGACACGCAAATGTGCTTTTTTTCTGATCTGTAAAAGAAATCGAATCATAGCATTCCATCATCTTTTGTACCACTGGACTTGATTTTTGGGCACCAAAACCAAGTCCAGTGTTACATAGGGATTCAGGTTGCTGAATCCCTATGTAACACTGATTTTCTAACAGAAAATCAGGTTTTTTCAGAAGTTCAACATCAGTATCTAAATAGATTCCGCCGTTATCATATACCACTTTCAATCTTGCATAATCCGAAACAAACGCCCATGCTTTTGCTTCATACGCTGCTTTCATAAACGGATGGCTATTCACATCAAAATTTGACTCATCCCATCGTTTGATTTCGTAATCCGGGCAATATTTTTTCCATGTTTTAATACAATCTAAAACATCTTTCGGTAGTGGTTTTCCGCCAAACCAGCAATAATGAATCATTTTGGGTATCATTTTATTTCCTCTACTATTTTATGTTATTTAATTCTTTTAGCTGGGACACCTGCAACAATTGCATGGGCTTCAATGTCATTTACTACTACAGCATTCGCACCAATAACAGCACCAGATCCAATATGAACACCTTTTGTTATCGTTACATTGGCTCCACACCAAACGTGATCTTCAATAATTACCGGCCTTGCAGTAAGTTCACCTGTCACGCCATTACCACCTATCACATGGTCATGGTCGATGATAACAATATTATTGGCGAACATACAATTATTTCCAATCGTTACCTTCTCTGCACAGGTTATAGAGCAATTATGATTAAAAAATACATCGTCGCCAATCGTCAGTTTTCCATCATTTACAGACTTTAGATACAATGGGCCTCTTGACATTAAAAACCGTCCAATTGTAATAGATCCGTTACCTATAACTTCAGTCTTGAAAGCTCCTCTAATCGAATTGACCCATTTTACTTGAAGCTTCCCATGAGCACAAACTTTGGCACAGAACATCTTCCATGCACTCACTAAACCAATGTAAAACTTGTGAAGTATTTTCATAATACTTTCAGCCTTAATCCTTCATATGTTGGCATATTAATCCCCTTTCATAAACTATATGTAGCTTAATTGTTAATTTTTTTCTTAATTTTTCTTTTATTTCTTTTTTAGTAATTTACACTCATAAATATTCTCAACCAATTTTGCGGATTCTTTAATATCATAACGTGCAATTTGCTTTACATGTTGCAAGCGATATTGCTTTCTCTGTACTTCTGTCCTTTGCCCCATTGATAAAATTGTATCTGCCCATATTTGTGGATCATCCTCTATTGATTTCCAAATAATATCCCCAAAATCCACCTCTCGTGTTACTTTATCCGACACGATACAAGGCAATCCTGAAATTTGTGCTTCGAGAAGCACAACAGGTAACCCTTCAAACCTAGAGGGTAAAGCAAAAACATCCATAGCAGAATATAAATATTCCGGATTCTCAGTTGCTCCCCAAAAGATAATACGGTCTGCGCATGCTGTATGCTGTGCCTGATTTCTTATCTCCTCCAAATCTGGCCCATTTCCCACCAAAAGCAGTATTGCTTTATCATCTTCATATGAAAGCTTCTCAAAGGCGCGAATTAAATAATTTTGATTTTTCTGGTTGTTAAATTTGCCTATATGCCCAATTACTAAATTATCGCCCACCTCTAGTTTTTTTCTAATTAATAATCTAGTCTCTGAATTTAAAGCAAATGCTTCGGTCTCAAAGGCATTCGGTATAACCTTAAATGCTCCGTTGCCATACATCCACTTTCCTGCAAGTTCGCCACATGCTAAATAACAATTTGACACCACTTTCAAAAACGGTTTTAGCGTCTCATGTAACAACGGATGTGAGCAAGTTGTATTATGGCTATGAGAAATTCGTACAGGTACACCTGCTAACATAGCGGTAAAAAGTTCTACGGCGATTAATGTACTGCTACCATGTACATGAACAATATCTGGTTTCTTTTTTTTTAGAAAAGAATAAATAGTCTTATAATACATGTATGCATTTTTCTGTTTTTGTGGCAGCTTACACAATTCTATGTTATTCTCTTGACATGCTTTTTCATAGCCGATGTCATAAGGCTCTCCAGCGGCAATCGCTACCTGAAATTTATTTTTGTCCAAGTTTGTAGCATAATTTATTACTTGGGATGTTACTCCATTTCTATCAAAGTATGAAGTTATCATTACTACTTTAAATTTTCTCATAAACAATCTCTTTTCAAATAATTTCTAGCTTTAGTAACTCCGTAGAGAAATCAATCGGATGTTCTTTCAAATACTCAACAGTCTTTTTCCTTTGAGAAGGATTGTTATATAAATACTCAATTTTATCTGCCAGATCTTCCGCACTCAGTTCAGCAACGTATCCATTGATACCATCTTGTATCTGCTCTCTTGCTGAAGGAATGTCCGAAGACAGAATTGGCAAACATAATGCACGTGCCTCTACCAAAGTAATTACATACCCCTCATGGCGAGATGGTTGAACATATAAATCGCAGTGCTTCATATATGGGTATGGATTTTTTTTACGACCAAGAAACACAAATTGATTTTCCAGACAGTACTTCTCTACTAATTTCTTTAGCTTTTTTTCATCTCTGCCACCACCAATAGCATACCATGCAAAATTGATTTTCCTCTTCTTCAAAATGCTTGCTGCTTTTATAGCAATGTCATAGCCTTTCTGTTCTGTCAATCGACCAACAGTTACAATATTAAAGCTTTCCTTGAACGGTATTATCTCATCTTGTTCAGACTTTCGCTTGATTTCTTCAATATCAATTACATTATAAAATACGGCAGCCTTATCTTTATAATGCGGATACTCTCTACAAAATGCATCAACAACTGCCTGGGACACGCCATAAATCTTGTCATATTCGCATAAGTATTTTTGAACGCTTTTCATCCAGTATGGTTTTTCATCATGAAGCCATGTTGCCTTTTTCTTTGCTTGTATTTTCGTCGCCAAGAAAGCTGTCACAAATGAACCATATCCATAGAAGTCAATAGCAATGTCATAAGTCTTTTCAAAAACGTTCGTCACACAATTCGAAATAAAATCATAATATGCAATAAATGAGTTAACCGATAATTTTTTCAATACCTTTGCCGGAAAAGCATACATTGAAACCAGTGATTTTGCAAAAGAACTATTAAAAGTCAACTGAACAATATTAACATTCTTTTTTAGACGGTAAGCATATTCATTGTCCGAATCAAGCAATACAAGTGTTATATTGTAAAGTTCTTCGGGAAGTGCATTAATTAATTCTATCAAAGCCACTTCAGATCCGCCGCCACCTAGTGACTTTGCCATTATTAGTAATTCTTTCATCAGTTTTCCCCACCAAACAAATCGTCTACCAGTTTTTCAAGTTTCTCATTAAACTTGGCATTATTACTACTCATACCATGTCCCATATCGGCAACAATCTGATCATAGTTCGTTATGATATCTCCCAGTGTATTAATGTCCTCCACTGGAATAATCGTTCCCATTCTCTGAGCCACATTCCTTGCAAACTCAACCTGATGATTATTTACATGCTCGTTGAACTGGTGCTGACGCGGCACAACAATAGGAGTCTTACCTATTTGTAGTGGCATGATAAAACTTGCCGGACCACCGTGAGTGATTACAATACGGGCGTCGGCCACATTTTTCACCATCTGCTGATATGGAATCAACTTACTCCACTGACAGTATTTCGGCTCGTATGTACTAAATCCAGTCTGGATAATTACATCTTCGTTTATAATGCCGTCTTTCTTTAATTCATCTATTTTCTGAATCAGCCGATTAAATGGCTGCTCATGTGTTCCTACCGTCACAAAAATCATTTTCTCGTCATCTACTTAGAATATACTTCCAAGGTTAACCGCCTTTGGATAAACCTTTTTCTGCTCTTCCCACTGCACAACAAACTTGTCCACAATGGGGTAAACCATCTTTCCTGTCATTGTCGGTTTATCAATTCGATCAAAAACCTCGATGTAAACCAACTTTACGCCCATCATTTTACCAATATAAAAAAACGGGACCGCAACTGCTGCACCGCAGGAAATAATCAAGTCTGGCTTTTCCTTATGTAACACATTCCATGCAATCTTGGTATTCTTAATAAGAGCCTTTAGACTCCGGTTTGTCGGATAATAACAAGGATACATTTTTTCACCTTCGAGCCGGCTTCTTGCATCCTCCTTATCAAAAGTGACCCAGAAATGATCTTTGTCCTTCCAAAATGGCTTTAACATATATAAATGTGTCAGGTGTCCTCCTGACGAACCAACTAAACATACTTTCATGTCCTCTGATCTCCTTCATCCCAAGATTTTTTATGTACACATCCGTATGGATAGGATTTCCCAATGTGATGGTTTTCTATATTGCCCCATCACTTTGCATAATACTTACAACAGTCTTAAAAATAATCCTCAAAGTCCGTGATATTGCTTCTGCCACTCACCTGCCACACCCCGGTCAGTCCCGGTCTGAATGACATTCTGGCTCTGTGATGTGGTTCATACTTCTCCCACTCATCGAGTGTTGGTGGTCTTGTGCCCACAAGGCTCATATCTCCCACTAGTATATTGAAGAAATGCTACCCCTATACCTACTACGGGGGAGGTACCTTTGTCCTCCCTCGAATTATTTTAGCCTGTTTTGTTTTATTCGGTTATTTGTATCTTTTTCTGTATCTAATCAGGGTTTTTCAGTAATTTATTTTCACTCATTTTTAATTCTATGTCAATGAATATTAGGTTTTCTTTATAATTTTTGACACATTCGCTAATCACTATGGTATTACAGCACCAATATTATACATTATTATATATCATACTGCTTATTTTTCCTCAAACAGCCTCTGCTTCCTCTCTATCATCTCATCAATCCTTGCGATATACTGCCCTACATCCTTGACATTCTCGCATCTGTCGATGCGGTGTGTGCCATCCGGATTCGGTACGGGCCAGACACGCTTGGTGCTTGCCCCTGCTCCACAGGCCACAATAGTCTGTTTTTCCTCCATAATCAGTATGTTGTATACTCCGGCCTTGCCCTTTGCTGCATAGCCCACGTTCTCCATGTTGCCTGCCATGCCCTTCTGTCTGTAGAGATAGTATGGCTCAAGCCCCATCTGCTTACAGTAGGCTGCGCAGAGATCCATATGCTCCTGAGTGTTGACCATCTGCATATCGCTGTAACGGTCCTTGAAGATGGTGAGTCTTGCAGCTCGCTTTACTGCGAGTGAATGGATGGTGACGTTGTCAGGTGCCATCTTCTTCACCAGCTCCATTGTGTGCCTTACATCATCGAGTGTCTCCTCGGGAAGTCCCATGATGAGGTCCATGTTTATGTTGTCAAAGCCCAGCTCACGCGCGAGCTTGAAGCTATTTATCGTATCGTCTACCGTGTGGTGTCTTCCTATTATATCAAGTGTCTGCTGCTTCATGGTCTGCGGATTTACTGATATACGGCTGATGCCGTTTTTCTTTAGTGCCATAAGCTTTTCTCTCGTGATGGAATCCGGTCTGCCTGCCTCCACGGTAAATTCCAGACAGTCCTTTAAATCAAAGCTGCATTTAATTTTTCTGATAAGCCTGTCAAGCTGGGCAGGGCTTAGTGTGGTCGGTGTGCCGCCTCCTATGTAGATGGAGTTTAACTTTTTGTGGTAGAATTTCTGCGCCGTGTAGTCTATCTCCTTCTCGAGTGCGTCGAGGTAATCGTCCACGCGGTTTTTCCACACACCCAGCGGGTATGAGGTAAACGAACAGTATGCGCATGTGCTCGGGCAGAAGGGTATGCCTATGTACAGGCTGTAGCCGTTGTCATAGTCCACCCTATCGAGCAGTGCCTTCTCACGCTTTGCTATGCCTATTGAGAGGTCGATTTTCTCATCGCTTGCGAGGTAGGTTTCCTTCAGATAGTCGTAGGTTTCCTTATCGCTCATGCCGTCCTCTATGCATTTCATGGCTATCTTGGTCGGTCTGATGCCTGAGAGTGTGCCCCACGGAAGACTCTTTCCTGTGCCCTTTTCTATCATGGAATACAGGGCGAGCTTAAGGCGGTTTTTAGTTTCCTTGCGGTCTGCACTGTCTACGGATATTTTTGTGCAGATTCTTTTTCCAGCTCTATTCACCGTCCACTCCACTGCAATTTCATCGCCCACATAGTCTATCTTAAATACCTGTGAGGCATCCGCAAATTCCTTTACGCCATCATCTGTCATCTCGTGATGTGTGCAGGCCAGGTTTTTCCCCTCCACCTCATCAGGTGGGCAGCTATAGTACATCTGCACGTCCTCCTGTGGGAAAAACTCTTTGAGCAGTGAGTGCACATCATATTCAAAATCCGGTTTATTAAATACTACTACTATCATAAGTAAGGGTTATACATCCTCTCGTTTTCTATGGTTGTTGTGTCGTTGTGGCCCGGGTACACCTCTGTATGCTCAGGCAGTGTCATGATTTTTTCCTTCACTGTGCGCACGAGGTCTGACATGCTGCCACCCTTGAAATCCGTACGTCCGATTGAGCCGCAAAACAGCGAATCTCCTGTAAAGATCACGTCCTCATACGGGAAATAATAGCAGCAGCCGCCCGGTGTATGCCCCGGTGTGTGAAGCACTACTATGTGAAAGCCTGCGATGTCAATTTCCTGCTTATCCTTCAAAAATACATCTGCATAAAAGGTCTTTGACTGGCCCATCATGTAGCTGACATTAAGCTGCGGGTCATCAAGTGTGGCTTTGTCTGCCTCATGGATATATATCTTGACGCCGTAGCGGTCTGCGAGCGGCTTTGCATCAGTGGCATGGTCAAAGTGTCCGTGTGTGAGCAGTATTGCTACTGGCTTTGCGCCTGACTCGTCCACCTTTTTGGCGAGCTGATTAGCACACGCGCCCGGGTCTATTATTATCATTTCCTTTGTCTTTATATTGGTGACAAAGTAGCAGTTGGTCTGCACCGGTCCCACTACGAAGTGGTCTATCTTCATATTTACCATATGAGTGTACTCCTTGTCTGTTATATGTTATGCTTCACGCAAGAACCACCGGGATTTAGCCGGTGGTCCTCTCTACGTCTATTACACTTTCTATCTGTCTGAGCTTCTCCACTAGAACCTTTATCTGGTCCCTGCCTTTGATATTGAAAAATACCTCGATTGTAGCGATGCCCTGCTTGCTGGTCTTGGACTGGATACCACTGATATTGATTTCCTTCTCGGTAAATATCTTTGTGATATCTACGAGCAGTCCCGGCCTGTCATGACAGAATATCTTTAGGTCTGCCTGATACTCGGCACCGTTGTCCATGAGGGCTGTATCCTGCCACTCTGCTTCTATGAGCCTGTCCTTTTCCATCTTGGACAGATTGATGATATTCACGCAGTCTGTCCTGTGGATTGAGATGCCTCGGCCTCTTGTGACAAAGCCCACGATTTCATCTCCCGGAACAGGATTGCAGCACTTCGAGAAGTGCACAGCCACGTCATAGAGTCCGTGTACCACAATACCGCTCTTTGACTTGTGCTCGGGCTGTGTGCCTGCTGCCGTCTGCTGCTTTTCTGCGATGCTGCCAAGCACATCTGCATCTGTCATCGGCACCACATGATCCTTCTTGTACTCGTCGTACATCCTGTTGACTATCTGGCTCTCCTTGAGTCCGCCGTGACCGACGGTTGCAAGGCATGAGTTCCAGTCGTGGAAGCCGTATTTGCGGCGTATTTTCTCCTGATACTCAGGCTTGTTTATCTCAGCAAAGTTGATACCCTTTGCCTTGGCATAGGCTGCTATCAGATCCTTGCCGTGCTGTATATTCTCCTCCTTGAGCTCACTTCTGAACCACTGGTTGATCTTGTTCTTGGCCTGTGTGCTCTTTACAACCTTGAGCCAGTCACGGCTTGGTCCCTTGGAGTTCTGTGAGGTGATTATCTCTATCTGGTCACCGTTTTTGATGACATAGTCTATCGGCACCAGCTTGCCGTTTACCTTGGCACCGACCATCTTGTTGCCGACCGCAGAGTGTATGCTGTAGGCAAAGTCTATAGGTGTGGAGCCCTTTGGCAGGTTCTTTACATCGCCGGACGGTGTGAATGCAAATACATTGTCGGAGAATAAATTTAAATCGCTCTTTAATAAAGTCATAAACTCCTTATTATCCGACATATCCTGCTGCCACTCGAGTATCTGGCGCAGCCAGCTGAGCTTCTCCTCCTCTGTGACAGTGGTGGTAGTGGCATTGCCGTTGTTTGCTTCCTTGTACTTCCAGTGCGCTGCGATACCGTACTCAGCTGTACGATGCATCTCATAGGTACGTATCTGTATCTCAAACGGCTGTCCGCTCGGACCTATGAGTGTCGTGTGAAGCGACTGGTACATGTTCTGCTTCGGCATGGCAATATAGTCCTTGAAACGGCCCGGTATAGGCTTATACTTCTCATGTATGATACCAAGCACCGCGTAGCAATCCGGTATGGTATCCACAAGAATCCTGATGGCAAAGAGGTCATATATCTGGTCTATCGTCTTGTCCTGATTGACCATCTTCTTATATATACTGAAGAAATGCTTTGCCCTGCCGTATATCTCTGCCTTGATACCGGCATCCGAAACATACTTCTTGACATCGTTTACCAGACCCTGGATGTAAGTGTCGCGCTCTGTCTTTCTGAGTGCTACCTTCTCTACCAGATCGTAATATGCATCCGGATAGAGGTACTTCATACAAAGGTCCTCGAGCTCTATCTTTATCTTGCTGATACCAAGTCGCTGCGCGATAGGACAGTAGATATCCTGTGTCTCTCTGGCGATACGCTGCTGTGCCTCCTTGGACTGGTACTTGAGCGTACGCATATTGTGCAGTCTGTCTGCCAGCTTTATGAGGATGACCCTGATATCCTTTGCCATGGCGAGAAACATCTTACGCAGATTCTCAGCCTGCATCTCAAGCCTGTCCGCATTCTTGTCCTTCGGATCCTTGGTGCTGTCTGTCAGATGCAGGTGCTTTAACTTCGTGACGCCATCCACCAGATGTGCGACATCGTCTCCAAACTCCGCACGCATCTCATCCATGGTCATGATGGTGTCCTCCAGCACATCATGGAGCAGTCCTGCTGCAATGGTTTCCTTATCCAGCTCGAGCTCGGCGAGTACTATGGCAACACACAGCGGATGTATGATATAAGGCTCTCCTGACTTACGCGCCTGCCCCTTATGGGCATCATAAGCTACCCTGTAGGCTTTGTCCACAAGGCTCGTGTCATCCGACGGATGATACTTTTTGATTTCCTTTTTCAGCTCATCATAAAGCTCCTCGGGGCTCGTAAAATCCTTCGTTCCCCTTATACCGCTAGTATCTGAGCGAAATTTGTCCGCTATTTTTTCTAATTCTTCTGTTGAGTAATCTGCCAATAGTCTCACCTCGATTGTAGTGTATCTTTAGTAGCCATTATATTTTATTTCTTTAAAAATTGCAATCTTATGTTGTTAGCCGATAACCATCTTTACTCCGCCATACATGCCTGCTGAGTTGCCGAGTGTGGCAAGCTTGATCTCTGTCTCGCGGCTTGCATGGAAAGCATACTCTTTATAGTACTTTGCTGCTGTATCGATGATGATGCTGCCCGCCTTTGAAAGGCCTCCGCCTACAACAAATACCTCAGGATCCATAACGCATGCTACTGCTGCCATTGCCTTGCCGAGAAGCTTCATAGACTGCTCTACTGCCGCAATGCCCGCTGCATCTCCTGCCTTTGCCGCATCGCATACATCCTTGGCTGTGAATCCTGCATTTAAATCAAGCTTTGTTGCCACATCCCTGTGTGCTGCAATGTATCTCTCTGCCACTCTTACGAGACCGTTTGCTGATGCATACTGCTCTAAGCAGCCCTTCTTGCCGCAGCCGCAGCACTCTGACTCATCATCTACCATAGGCATATGTCCTATCTCTCCGCCTGCTCCGTTTACTCCGGCTACGATTTTGCCCTCGCGGATGATTCCTCCGCCTACACCTGTGCCGAGTGTGATCATGACTACATCCTGATGACCCTTTCCGCCACCCTGCCACATCTCACCGAGTGCAGCTACGTTGGCATCGTTTCCGGCCTTTACCTTGATGCCGCCGCACAGTACTGAGAGTGACTGTGCCACGTTGAACACGCCCCAGCCGAGGTTGACACATCTTAATACTGTTCCGTCATCCTTTACAGGTCCCGGCACTCCCATACCTACGCCCTCGATGTCACCCATCTCGATACCATGCTTCTCGTTATTCTCCTTGATGGATGCTGCGATATCAGGCAGGATGAGCTCGCCGGAATTCTCTGTGCGTGTAGGAATCTCCCATGTATCGACAAGCTTTCCTGTTGTCTCGAAAAAGCCCATCTTTACAGTTGTTCCACCTATATCTACTCCATATGCATATTTCTTCATTTTTTCGTCCTCCAAATCGTTAAACTATGTTTATATTTTATTGCCTAATTGCATATTTTTCAATGTTTTTCATTGTTTTTTATGTTTTTTCTATATATAGAAGCGTTTATATCATCATCCATATGCCCGCTATTTGTAAATCCAAGCTTTTTGGCAAGGCGCACCGATGCCGTATTTCTCTCGTCTATCCGGCAGTAAAGCTCTTCAAAGTCTGTGTTTTCGCGCGCGTAGTCTATGATGAAGCGGCATACCTCCGTGGCATAGCCTTGGTTCCATAATTCCGGCGCTATCATATAGCCCAGTTCATCATGCTCAAGCCCTGCCCTGCCTATCAGCTTCCCTGTTTCCCTGGAAAATACAAGCCACATACCATACTCGTAAAAGCCATACATGTTCTCTATATATGCTTTCTGGTATTCAAGCTCTGTCTCGTAGTCGTAAAGCGGCTCCACAAAGTCTGTCATGCCGGGCTTGTCATAAAGCTCATAGAGCGCAGGAAGGTCTGACAGGGACAGCTCACGTATCAGACACCTGTCTGTCTCGCCGATGTCCCACGGAATGTGATTATACCGCCTGCGCACCCGCTCCAGATACTCAATATCAATCTCCGCAAGGCTCTCCACTGCATAGCGCGTGCCGCACTGCGGTTCTCCTACTGATGCTATGCCGAGTGAGTCAGCTATTTGCTTCTGCTGCCTGTTTGATACTATCCAGATGTAGTTGGCGGGAGCTTTCGGTATTATTAGATTTCCCGTATTAGCTTTCGCGGTGTTATCTGCAGATTCTTGTATCGTTGTTTTTTGGAAGTCATTAATTGATTCATCAGCCAGTAGCGCAACATACAGTTTTTCTTGCAGCCCTTCTGACATAGATGCCTTGCCTGCCACATTTCTCCACTGTAGCTTGAATATCTCGTCATGATAGTAAAAAGAGGCAAGTTTTGCGCTTGCCTCATCAATAATTATTATCATTAAACTGTCTCCGGCTCCGGATAGTCCACTCCGAAGGTCTCAACTGTAACTGTCTTCATGACCTGAGCCTCAAGTGGTTTGTCCATGTAGTCTGTGCGCACCTCTGCGATCTTGTTTACCACATCCATGCCCTCGATTACCTTTCCGAATGCCGCATACTCACCGTCGAGATGTGGTGCATCCTGATGCATGATGAAGAACTGGCTGCCTGCTGAATCAGGTATCATGGTACGTGCCATTGAAAGTACACCGGCTGTGTGCTTTAAGTCATTTTTGAAGCCGTTGTGTGTGAACTCGCCCTTGATTTCATAGCCTGGGCCGCCTGTGCCGTTTCCGTCAGGATCTCCGCCCTGGAGCATGAAGCCCTTGATTACGCGGTGGAAGCATACTCCGTCATAGAAGTTGTGATTAATTAAGCTGATAAAGTTGTTTACTGTGTTTGGTGCGATTTCCGGATAAAGCTCCGCCTTGATTACATCGCCGTTTTCCATTGTGATTGTTACGATTGGATTCTGTGCCATTATTTTTCTCTCTTTCTTTTATAATATTATGAGGCTTGGAGAATATCCATTCCTCGCAATAATTAAATATCGAATTAATTTCTACCCGATTGATTTTACCTGATTTTACTTACTCAGAGCCTCGATTACCTTCGGAAACTCCATGAAGTGCGATGCCTTCACCAGTATGGTGTCGCCCTCCTTCACATATGAAAGAAGCTCCTGTGTCATGGTTTCCCTATCCTCGAAATAGTGGATGTCTACATCGGACGATTTCTCCGCGGCTCCGGCTGCATATTCCTTTGCAAGCTCTCCTGCGGCAAAAAGTGTATGGATATGATTCTCTCCAACTGCTTCGCCTACCTCATGGTGCAGCTTTTTCTCATCGCTTCCAAGCTCGCCCATGTCGCCAAGCACTGCTATTGTCCTGCCCTTTGCATGCGAAAGCACCTCGATAGAGGATTTCATGGATACAGGATTTGCATTATAGCAGTCATCTATCACTGTCATGCCGTGTGTTTTGATGAAATTGGTACGACCTGCGATTGTCTCTGCTTTCTCGATTCCTGACTTTATCTCAGCTATTGTGAGGCCAAGCTGCAATCCGACAGCCGTTGCCGCCATGGCATTGTATACATTGTGCTCACCCGGGATGTGGATTTGTGCATCAAACTCACCCTCCGGAGTGACAAAATGAGCCTTCATGCCGTCAAAGCCCATGTTTTCAATATTTGTGGTATATACTGATTTATGAACGTCTGAAGCTGATTCCTTGCCATAGTATATGGCAGGCTTTCCATTTACCGTCTGCACTGTGGCCAGCTTGTCGTCATCTGCATTCAGCACTGCGACCGCATCCGGCATCATATGCTCAAAGCACTCTGTCTTTGCTTTAAGCACACCATCCCTGTCGCCTAAAAACTCCAGATGGCAGTAGCCGATATTGGTGATGACCATGACATCCGGGCAAGACATAGTAGAAAGTCTATGCATCTCGCCAAAATCAGATATGCCCATCTCGAGCACCGCTACCTGATGGCTTTCCCTGATTCCGAAAATGGTGAGTGGCAGGCCTATCTCGTTGTTGAAATTGCCTGCGGTCTTGTGGACGCTGTATTTCTGCTCAAGAACTGATGATATCATCTCCTTGGTGCTGGTCTTGCCGACACTTCCGGTGATGCCCACCACCTTGATATCAAGGCTTTTTCTGTAAAATGCCGCGAGCTTTTTCATGGCATCGGTGGTTGATTCAACAAGCACATATGGGCCTGCCGGATCCTTAAGCTCATGCTCAGAGAGCACAATTGCCGCCCCCTGCTCAAACACAGTCGGAATGAATTTGTGTCCGTCCACCCTTTCTCCCTTTATCGGGATAAAAAGATAGCCCTCCTTCACCTGTCTGCTGTCTATGACTGCGCCGGTGATTGTCGTATCAAGCTGTGTCTCATCACCTATGTATGTGCCCTCGCAAGCCTTTGCGATATTTGCAAATGTAAGATTCTTCATGTACTTATCAGACATGCTACACCTCATATTTTTTCAAAGATATGTCAATCAGATGCTCACAGAGCTGATTAAAGCTCATACCGATAACCGCTGCCTCCTGTGGCAGAAGACTGGTCGGAGTCATGCCCGGCAGTGTGTTTGCCTCGAGGCAGAACATCTCATTTTTGTCATTGAGCAAAAAGTCTGAGCGTGAATATGTGTCAAGCCCGATAACGCGCGCAACCTCCTCGGCATAGTGCTGCATATCCTTTGTCACCTGCTCAGGAAGCTCGGCCGGACATGTCTCTACTGTACTGCCCGCCTTGTATTTATTCTTATAATCGTAGAAGCCCTCCTTCGGTGCAATCTCTATAATAGGAAGAGCCTTGCCCTCGATAACGCCGACAGAGAACTCCCTGCCCTGCACAAATTCCTCGATAACCAGCTCATTTTCCCACTTGAAGGCATCGTCAAGTGCCGCCTTGAACTCTGCCGCATCCCTAACGATAGTGACACCGATGCTTGAACCGCCGCAGCATGGCTTTACTACACATGGAAGTGTCAGGTCAAGCTTTGTGATATCGTCCTGTCTGGTCGCTCTTGTCATGGAAATACCCTTTGGAGTAGGTATACCGTTTGCAAGGAAGAACTGCTTTGATGTCTCCTTGTTCATGGCGATGGCTGAGCTTAAATAATCGCTGCCTGTATATTTGACACCGAAGAGGTCAAATGCTGCCTGTATCTTTCCGTTCTCTCCGTTTTCTCCGTGGAGTGCCATGAAAACAATATCCGCCATCTGACACATTTTGATGACATTTGGTCCGAAGAAGCAAGGTGACTGGTCCTTTCTGGAAGCCTTTACCTTTGCGAGGTCAGGTGCCTCTGTCGGAATATCACTGACCTGCACGCTTATCTCGTCCGCGCGGTCAAATATACCTGTCAGGTCCTCCTCCCTGTCACTATATCCCATAAATACATCCAATAATATAACTTTGTGGCCGTTCTCTTTGAGTGCCTTAGCTACCATGCTTCCTGTCTTGAAGGAAACATCTCTCTCTGTGCTGAGCCCTCCGGCAAGTACTACGATGTTCATTTTTGTCCTCTTTTCTTTGATTGAATTATCATGCTTTGGCTTAATTAAACACAATGCAATGCTTCTTTTTTAAAGCTATGAGTAATCAACATAATTTTTCCAAAATTATAACACCATTTGTGCAAAAAAGAAAGACCGGTTGCCCGGTCAAAAAAGAAATTCTCATCTTATTTTAAACTGTGTTAACTTCCAGCAGCTGTATCATTCTCATAAATACCATCCGCCCGTGCAAATCATCCTGTGAAAGTGATTCTCCGTACTTCAATACTAATAATCGGCACTGATAAAAATTCAGCTCAGGATTGCCAAAAAGCAAAATCCGCAAGGCTGCATTTTCCAGGTAATTGTGTATATTTCCCACCTCAATAAATATATCTACGATATCATCGAGGTTAATAAGCCCTTTCTGTTCATAGTACATTGTTCTCAAATATTTGTTCCCCTCCATCAACTATATTTTTCATAGAACTTCTTTTTTATCTTTCTTTTGAAATTTTTTCGTTTTTTACGAAATTTTTCTCTTTGTTTTTGTTGGTGGATTCATTTTTCCATATAATATATCAATATTCTAGGCGCGTTACGTGCTGGTATTTTGAAGATTTCTATTAGAATTTTTAATATTGATAGGTGATTAGCAGTTTTCGACAAAATACGACATGGTGTTGAGTTTATTTTTGCTGGTTTTTGTTTAATATTGCTCTTTTTAGCTCAGAATTTTTGTAATGATAAATTTGTACTATATTTTGAGGTTTTTGTTCTAATTATTTCATTTTTTTTAAATTTAATCCAAAATTTATTTAAAAATAATTTTGACATGATTAGAAATGAATGTTAAAATATAGATAACAAAAAGGTGCTACCTATAACAACGGTTCGCCTGATCATTTACTTAGTTAAAATAACCGTTCAGTTTCCAGGCTGGGGCGGTTATTTTTTTGTGGTCTTACTGCCATTGGAACCAATCGCATATCCAAGACCAAATGAGGTTAAACAGAGACTGAGCACTGCAATCAAGGTATCGACTGTAAGCATAAGCGAAGTCCTCCTTCCATCAGATTTCTCGAATGAGAGCATATCTATGTAAACGGAGCTATAGACTCCCCGCAAAAAGCGAACCGCCATCTACACGTCTACGTGTGGTAGCAGCTATAATAATTATATCGAATATTTGTTCTATTTTCAAGATAATTTACTATAAATTTTATATAAATGGTTAATATAAAAAACCAGCAGCCAACGGCTGCCGGTTTTCGATGAAAAAAAGGTTAAATTATGATGAAAAATAAGAGTCTAACATTCCGGTTCGATAAGTCCGTATGTATTTCCTTTTCTCTTGTAGACTACATTTACTTCGTCATTCTCTGCATTTCTGAATACGAAGAAATCGTGGCCTGAGAGCTCCATCTGGATGCATGCATCCTCAGGATACATAGGCTTCATACCAAATCTCTTGGTACGGACAATCTTGATTTCCTCGTCCTCTGCATCGTCTGCCTCCACGAAATCATCCTGGAATATCGCCGGTGCATACTTCTTTGCGGAAATCTTGGTTCTGTATTTGCGAAGCTGTCTCTCGATTACTTCCTCTACGAGGTCAATTGATACGTACATATCATTGCTGACCTGCTCTGAACGGATAACATGTCCCTTTGCCGGGATAGTAACCTCGATTTTCTGTCTATCCTTTTCTACGCTGAGTGTAACGTATACGTCTGTGTCCGGTTTAAAAAACTTCTCCAGCTTTGACAGCTTCTCCTCTACTGCCTGCTTAAGCCCCTCTGTTAATTCGATGTTTCTTCCTGAAATTGTTATTCTCATGATGTCCAACCCCTTTATCGTTTATTTGATACGTTGTCTGTATCATGTAAATATTATACCATAAATTTCTTTTTCATCAATCATTTTTATGCAATTTATATAAAAAATCAAGAGTTTATTTATGGTTTTTCGCGAAATCGCTTGATTTCGCTATAATTAGGGATTTCAATACAACAAAAAACATCAAGTCATATGATTTTTTATACACTATCGTAGCGTCTCTATACTATCACAGCGTCTATACTACCACAGCATGTTTATACTATCACAGCGCATCTAACCTACTCCAGTGCCTCAAGCTGAGAGGAAAGCTCCTCCCACGCCTCCATATCTATAAGGATTTCTTCCTCGAGAGCGTCTATTTCGTTCTGGATTTCCGTGAGCTTTGAGTAGCTTGACTGATACTCCGGCTTCATAAGCTCGGCCTTGAGCTCATCGAGCTTTGCCTCCTTGACCGCCAGGTCCTCCTCGGCCTTTTTGACCTTTTTCTGTATCTTTGAGCGCTCCTTGCCCGGGTTGTAATATGCCTTGCCGGTTGATGAGACAGCCATGCCGCCTGCCTGGACTGCGCTATTTGCATTGGTGCTTTCGCCCACATTACCTGCTGCAGCATTTTGTGACGTGCTCCGGTTTGCATCACTGCCTGTCTGACTGCTGCCGTTCTGGCTTATCGCGCCGCCAAATATCGCATTGCCTCTGTATACATTTTTGCTCTCCGAAGCCTCCCTGTCGAGCTTTTCCTGATACTGCTCATAGCCAAACTGATAGAGATTGGTCGTGCCATCCTCGAACACAAGCAGCTGTGTGGCTACCTTTTTCACAAAATATCTGTCGTGTGATACAAAAATCAGTGTGCCCTTGTAGTCCTTAAGCATGCTCTCTAGTGTTTCCTTGCCTACGATATCCATATGGTTAGTTGGCTCATCGAGCACGAGCACATTCGGTCTGGTCTTTAAAATCTTACAAAGCGCCAGTCTGACCTTTTCTCCTCCGGATAGCATATTTACGTTCTTGAACACGTCCTCCCCTGAAAAAAGGAAAGCTCCGAGTGCATTTCTGGCCTCGGTTTCCGTGAGATTCGGATACTCATCCCAAAAATCATCGAGCACAGTCTTGTTGCTTGTATACATGGCCATCTGCTGGTCGAAATATCCTATCTGCACGTTGGTTCCAAAGCGGTACTCGCCTGAAAGTGCAGGGATCTTACCCACGATAGTCTTTAAAAATGTCGATTTTCCAAGTCCGTTTCCGCCGAGTATGCCAAGCTTTTCGCCTCTTTTCAAATCGAGCGACACTACAGAGAGCGGATGGTCATAGCCGATTGCAAGCTCTGATGTATAAAGCACATCGTTTCCGGTCTCCTTTTCGGGCTGGAAATTGGCATGGAAGGTCTTGTTGTCGTACTTGTCCGGCGCCTCGATAATCACCATGCGGTCGATAGCCTTCTGCTTTGACTGCGCCATGGATGTCTTGGTCGGCTTGCCCTTGAAGCGCGTAACCATACGTTGCAAACGCTCTATCTCCTTCTGCTGGGCGATGTGATCCTTCATCTGCTTGTCGTAGTTTTCCTTTTTGCGGGCGATAAAATTGGTATAATTACCCGGATAGCGCCTTGCTGTGCCGTACTCTATCTCGTATACCACATCTACCACATTGTCGAGAAACATACGGTCATGGGATACGACAACCACTGCCTTCGGGTACGACTTCAGATAGCCCTCAAGCCACTCAATCGTCGTGACATCGAGGTGGTTGGTCGGCTCGTCCAAAAGCAGTATGTCAGGCTTTGACAAAAGCAGCTTTATGAATGCTATCTTGGTCTGCTGACCTCCGGAAAAGTCACGGATTGGCTTTTTGCGCTCATCATCTGAGAAGCCGAACTTGCGGATCATGACCTCATATTCCTTCTCATAATAGTAGCCGCCATCATCCTTGAAGGCCTCCTCCATCGCGGTATATCTGGCTACCTTTTCATCGGAATAATCATGCTCGAGCTCTGCCGCCGCGCGCGCAAGCTCTGCCTTTCGCTCGTCCATTTTCACGAAGCATTTGCGCACCTCCTGCTCGAGTGTCACATCAGGATCATCAAACGCAATCTGCTTCAGATACCCTATCTCCGGGTTTCCTGCCTTTGCAATAAAGGCGCTCTCATCGCTGTCGAGCTTTTCCATCTCAACCTCGCCTGAAATGAGCTTTAAAAGTGTTGTCTTGCCACAGCCGTTTCTGCCGACTATCGCTATCTTTTCTGTGTTTCTGATTTCAAAATCTATACTATGCAAAATGACGTCGTCGCCAAATGCGACAGCGCCATTACTTATCTGGTAGAGCATATACTATCCTTTCATGCTTATGCCTGCTGCTTAATTGTTAGCCATAATGTAGTTGACAAACTGTGTTGCAGTACGTCCTGAAATACCACCATGGCTGAGCTCCCACTTGTTTGCCTCCCTGCACAGCTCATCGTCTGAAAGTGTGCAGCCGCTCTTTCTCGCAAGCTCTGTTACGATATTGAAGAACTCCTTCTGCGATGGCTTTGAGTAGCTGATTGTCACACCAAAACGATTTACAAGTGACAGCTTCTCCTCAACCGTATCTGAGTGATGCTTGTCATTGCTGTTGTCCTGGTCATTGCGGTCATTCCATGTCTCCTTGATCAGGTGACGGCGGTTAGAGGTTGCATAAATCAGTATGTTGTCAGGCTTTGTCTCCACGCCGCCCTCGATAACTGCCTTTAGGAACTTGTACTCAATCTCGTGCTCCTCGAATGAGAGGTCATCCATATATATGATAAATCTGTAGTTTCTGTTTTTGATTGCTGCGATAATCTTTGACAGATATTTAAACTGATGCTTGTATATCTCAATCATGCGCAGTCCGTCATCATAATACTGATTGACAATGGCCTTGATGCTTGTTGATTTTCCGGTTCCGCTGTCTCCGAAAAGCAGCACATTGTTGGCCTTTTTGCCCTGTACAAACGCTTCTGTATTGTCTGTGAGCTTTTTCTTCTGGATTTCATAGCCGATCAGGTCATCGAGCATGACCGCATCCATATTGTTGATTGGCATGAAGGAGAAGCCACCGTCCAGATGCTCCTCAATCCTGAATGCCTTGTTGAGACCAAACATGCCGACTCCGTATGCCTTGTAAAAGCCTGTTACCACATCAAAGAACTCCTGCTCGTCCTTAGCTGCCTCAAGCTTCTTGCTCAGTGCCCTTACCTTCTCGCTGACATTGTGATTGTACATAAGGTCCTTTTTCACAATGGCCTTATAATTGCTGATCTGTGTGAAGCAGTCGATTCCGAGTGCTGACTCGATTGGCTTGAAATCATAGTCGAAAAGCTTCTTAAAAATCCTGAAATCGTTTGCCACAAGCCCATTTACGCTGCCATCGCTGGCTCCGACCTTCTCACAGGTGATGGAAAACGGATTCTCACTCATCATAAGGAAGAAAGTGAGATAGTTGTGCCACAGGTTGTCATCAAAGCCATAGTCTGTCGCTACCTTTAAGATTCTCTTGACCTGTGTATTGATGTCGCGCACAAGCTCTGTCTTGTTGTACTCGCCCACCTCAAACTGCTCAAAGAGCTGGCCCAATTTATAAAGTATCTCGTCCTGAGATAAATCTCCGTACATAAGTAATTTTGATATTTCCTGATACATGGCTGTTCCTCCTGGTCTTGCCTTGTTTTCGCTGCTAACATATGATTATAAACACTGCGCCACGATTTTGCAAGGGCTTGTGTGCTTACGTCCCGCCCTGCATGCAAAAAGGCGGAGCTAAAACTCCACCTTTATTGTTGTGCCACGCCCCACCTCGCTGTCGAGCGTCAGCCCTGCATCATGCAGCTCCACTATATGCTTTACTATCGCAAGCCCTAGGCCTGTGCCGCCTGTCTCCTTCGAGCGGCTCTTGTCCACTCTGTAGAAGCGCTCAAAGACGCGCTCCTGCTGATCCTTTGGGATGCCTATGCCGTTGTCCTCGACCGTGAGAACTGTCTTTCCACCGAGCTTGTGTACCGTCACATTTACGGTGCCGCCCTCATTGTTGTAGCGGATAGCATTCTGGCAGAGATTTTCAACGAGCTCCGTGAGAAGCTGCCTGTTGCCTCGTACCATACAGTCAGTGCCGTCAAAATTGAGTGCTACTTTTCTCTGCTCGGCATTCACCTGTAGATTTTCCATGCAGTCCTTGACCAGACCGTACAGATCAAGCTGTTCAAAGCCCTGCTGCGCCTCGCTGGAATCAAGCTCCGAGAGCTTTATGATATCATTGATCAAGGAAAGCAGGCGCTGTGCATTTCTTCTGATTTCAGTGGCAAAATGAATCTGCTGCTCCTTTTCTACCATGCCGTTTTCTATGAGCTCTGCATAGCCGGAGATGGCTGTGAGCGGAGTCTTTAGCTCGTGTGACACATTGGCTGTGAAGTCCTGTCTGCTCTTTGCCGCGGCAAGCACACCCTCATGCTGTATCCTTATCGCATTCATGAACGGCACGAGTTCCTTGTACTCTGTCTTTTTCTGGATGACAGAGGCCTGCTCCAGGTTGCCTGCGAGTGTCTCGATTGGCTTCATGAGTTTTCTGGTCAGGCTCTTTGCAAGTACCACACATATTCCTACTATGATAACCGTCACTATAAGCATGGCAGGTATACTGCTTGCAAACATGTTCCAGATACTTCTTGCTGCAATAGAGACACGCAGTACCGTTCCATCATTGAGCTTTATGGCATGATAGAAGGTATTGCTGTTCATGGTGGCTGATGTTCTCACGCTGTCTCCCGTACCTTTATCAAATGCTGATTCAACTTCCGGTCTATCGCCATGATTTTCAAGTTTTTTCACATCATTTTGATTGTCATACAGCACTGTGCCGTCCTTGTCAATCCAGGTGACACGAATACCCTCCACGTCAATCTGCGGGATTTCATTTATATCCTGTTTTAGTATTCCGGTGCTTTCTATTGTCTCTGCCATGACCTGCAGATCTTCCTTTACCTGCTTCTGAAAGAGGTAATAGTTGATTACTGTCATGGAAACCATAGTGGCAATTGCTACAAAAAGTGCTGTTGCTACCAGATAATAGTTAATCTTCTTTTTCATGCTGTACGCTCCGCTTATGTATATTAGAAATCATTATAACAGCTATTATTCTATAACATAGCCCACATTTCTGACTGTCTTTATCCTGCTGCCATAGTCACCCAGCTTGTGTCGGAGTGTCTTTATGTGCATGTCCACTGTACGTGTCTCGCCCTCAAAGTCAGTATCCCAGACGCTTCTCATGATGACCTCCCTGGTCATGACTATGCCCTGACTGCCCATCAGAAGCCTTAAAAGCTCGTACTCCTTGTATGTAAGGTCAACCGGCTCATTGTTCACTGTAACCACATGGCGCTCATGGTCGATCACCAAGTCATCCAGCTTTAAAAGCTTCGGCTCCTCCTTCGCTGTTCTCCTGAGCAGTGCCTTTACTCTTGTGATAAGCTCCATGATTGAGAAAGGCTTTTTGATGTAATCATCTGCGCCTCCGTCAAGCCCTTTTATCATATCCATCTCTGTGGTCTTGGCTGTGACCATTATAATAGGAATATCCTGTGTGGCCGGACGTTTTCTGAGCTTTCTCACGATATCGTAGCCGCTCTCATCCGGAAGCATCACATCAAGCAGTATGAGGTCCGGTACGAGTTCATCCAGCTTCTTGTAAAATTCCTTTGCGTTTTCAAATGCACTGACGATGTAATTACTGTTTTTAAGAGCAATAGTCTCTATCTCACGTATGCTCTCATCATCCTCTACAATATAAATAAGTGCCATAGCTTTCTCCATTTCAAAAAATCTTATGTAAAATTTTTACCTGCTTTTTACTTTCGATTATACATTACTAATGTAAAACAGACGATGGTTTTATGTAAAATTTATGTAAAATCCATCGTCTGTATAAATTTCATGATTAAAGGGTAAAAAGGTATCATCGATGCATGCTTGCATGCAATTCGATGTATACCTTTCATTTGTGTGTGATAATTAAATCATGACTTGCGAACCTTGTCATCAAGTGCAAATTCAACCCATTCTGCAATATTTGTCGCATGGTCTCCGATACGCTCGAAGTATTTTGCAACCATGAGAAGATCCTCTGCCTGCTCACCATCCTCCGGATGCTCCCTGATGAAATCAATAAGCTCAGCCTTTACCTTATCAAAAAGAGCATCAACCACATCATCCTGCTCCATCACTACGTGAGCCTTGTCATTGTTCTTCTCAACATATGCCTCGATTGCCCTGATAAGCATAAGCATTGTCTCTGAAGCCATGCTCTTGACATGCTCTATATTGACCCTGTATGGCTTGTCACTGCTCATCAAAATGGTCATCTCGCTGATATCGGCTGCGTGGTCTCCTATACGCTCCATATCAGTAACCATCTTCATCGCTGCAGAAATTGTTCTAAGGTCTCTTGCTACAGGCTGCTGCTGCATGAGCAGATTAAAGCACAGGCTCTCTATCTTTTTCTGCTCTCTGTCTATCTCTGAATCGCCCTCCATGATGGCTTTGGCGCTATCGGCATCCTGATGTATAAATGCCTCGATTGCTTTCTGGATTGACTCCTCAATCATGCTTCCCATGTGCATCATTTCTTCATTCAGCTTCTTAAGCTGCTCGTCGAATTTCGATCTCATTAACCAAACCTCCCTGTGATGTAATCCTCTGTTCTCTTGTCCTGTGGATATGAGAAAATTGTCTTTGTGTCACCAAACTCAACCATATCTCCCACAAGGAAGAAGGCTGTATCGTCTGACACACGCACTGCCTGCTGCATGTTATGTGTTACAACCACAACTGTGTACTTTTTCTTTAAATCCTCCATGAGCTCCTCTATCTTTGAAGTAGAGATAGGGTCAAGCGCTGATGTTGGCTCATCCATCAAAAGCACCTCCGGCTGTACGGCAAGCGCTCTCGCAATACACAGTCTCTGCTGCTGTCCACCCGAAAGTCCCATAACAGATTTCTTTAATCTATCCTTAACTTCATTGAATATCGCAGCACCCTGAAGACTTTCCTCAACTATCTGGTCGAGTATCTTTTTATCCTTGATGCCATGCACTCTCGGGCCATATGCGATATTGTCATATATGCTCATCGGGAACGGATTTGGCTGCTGGAAAACCATGCCGACCTTTTTGCGAAGTACGGTTGTATCGACTGATGGTGCATATATATTCTCACCATCTATCTCTATGCTTCCCTCGATTCTGACGTTGTCAACCAGATCATTCATTCTGTTGATACACTTTAAAAATGTAGACTTACCACATCCTGACGGTCCGATCAGCGCTGTCACGCTGTTTTCTTTTATGTCCATATTGACACCATGCAGTGCATGATTCTGGCCATAATACAGATTCAGGTCGCGAACCTGAATTTTGATTTTTTTCTCCATTTGTATCTCCTGCAACATGTAATAAATTTCTTGTCTTCGAGAATACATTATATGGATGCTTTGTAAAATGCTCTATCAGATGTATGTAAAATCTATGTCAAATTTTTACACACATAAATTATTCGCACTGTTTGTATTTATTATTTGTATACACTATTTATATGCTTTATAGTCGGCTTTATTAAAGTACTGTCTGGTTAAAGTATTGTATCTTTAATAATTAAAAGCTCATCCACTATCCTGTCTGCATCAATATTTGAGTAATTGATAATAAACTGATGCCTGTCTTCCTTTGGCTTACTCAGATTGAAATGGGTAATCGCCTGAAGCTTTATACCTTTTTTCAATAGCAGCTCTTCAACTGTTTTGTCCGGAATGTTCGTGTCAAACTGTATGATAAAATGCAGTCCGGAGTCATTTTCTATTACCCTGCATTCCTTTTCGGGGAAGCAGTCTTTTATGGACGAAAGCACGCTCTGGCGCTTTCTGCCGTAATGCAGCCTCATCCTGTTTATGTGCTTTTCAAAATAGCCCTCGCTGATAAAACGTGCCAGCGTGTACTGCTCGAAGGTGGATACCGTGCATGAGTAAAATGAAAGCCTCCTGTAAAACTCATTTGCCAGATGCTCCGGCAGCACCATGTAGCTGATTCGGATGGTGGATGTGAGTGACTTTGAAAATGTATTTATATAGATGACCTTTTCACACGCATCTATCGAGAGGATGGGCGGTATCGGGTGTCCGTTCATGCGAAACTCACTATCGTAATCATCCTCTATGATGTATCTGTCGCTGCTATCGTTGGCCCATGCCAAAAGCTCATAGCGGCGGTTCACAGGCATCGTGATTCCTGTCGGAAAATGGTGTGTCGGGCTGATATGTGCTATTTGCGCGTTTGCTTTCTTTATAAGCTCCACGCTGATGCCCTGCTCATCCATCTGCACCGGCAGGCATTTTGCATTGTTGCACTCGTATATCTGGCTGATTTTCTTATAGCCCGGATCCTCCACGCAGTATACCTTGTCCGTACCCAAAAGCTTCACGAGCAGTCCGTACAGATACTCTGTTCCCGCTCCGACTATTATCTGGTCCGGGTCCACATTCATACCGCGAAACGATGACAGATGGCTTGCTATCGCTTCCCGAAGCTCTCTCACTCCGCCACACGGCGACACCGACAAAAGCTCCTGCTCCCTAAGGGAAATCGTCTCTCGCATGAGCTTTGCCCATATGGAAAACGGAAAGTTGCCTGAATCTGTCCTGTTTGATGAGAAGTCAAATATGCTTTCATCCTGCTCAGGCGGCAGCTTTATGCTAAGCTCCTTATGCACCGGTGACTTGATTACCCTGATATCTGACACATCGGCTATGAAATAGCCCTTCTTGGGCCTTGCAAACATATAGCCCTCGCCTATCAACTGGTCATATGCATTTTCAACCGTAATGGTACTAACCCCCAGATTCTTGGCGAGGGTACGTTTTGATGGCATTTTCTCCCCGGAGCTTAGTTTTCCCTGTGATATATCGTTTTTGATGCACTCATACAGGCATTTGTAGAGTGGCCCGTCTGTTTTTGTGAGGTCGTAGGTCAGCATTTGATTCACCGCTTTCTGGCATTTTTATTTTCCTTATTTTGAATATTTTAATATTACCAGATGTAGCGTAATATTGCAACCATGATATATGGCTGGCATGAGCAAATGCAGCCTGGCGGCGCAGGCGGCGTGTAAACTCCCGTGTTCGCTACCTAAACATATTTGTTCACGCCTGACTACTTTCGTCATATAAATTGACATAAAAGCAATATAAAAATAAAAGGAGATTTAACAAATGGAAAACAATAAGAATACTCAATACGAACTCAACAAAGGGCTTGCACAGATGCTCAAGGGCGGTGTCATCATGGATGTCACGACTCCGGAGCAGGCCAAGATTGCCGAGGCTGCCGGTGCATGTGCTGTTATGGCGCTTGAGAGAATCCCTGCTGATATCAGAGCCGCAGGCGGTGTTTCAAGAATGAGCGATCCTAAGATGATCAAGGGCATTCAGGAGGCTGTCAGCATCCCCGTCATGGCAAAGTGCCGTATCGGTCACTTCGTGGAGGCGCAGGTGCTCGAGGCTATCGAGATTGACTACATTGATGAGTCTGAGGTGCTTTCACCTGCTGATGATGTGTACCATATCAACAAGAGAGATTTCAAGGTGCCTTTCGTATGTGGTGCAAGAGATCTCGGTGAGGCTCTCCGCCGTATCAACGAGGGAGCTTCCATGATCCGTACAAAGGGTGAGCCCGGTACAGGTGATATCGTGCAGGCTGTCAGACATATGAGAAAGATGAATTCTGAGATTGCTAAGCTAACTTCCATGCGTGAGGATGAGCTTTTCGAGGCAGCTAAAAATCTTCAGGTGCCTTTCGAGCTGGTCAAGTTTGTTCACGATAACGGCAAGCTTCCGGTTGTAAACTTTGCGGCAGGCGGTGTGGCTACTCCGGCTGATGCGGCTCTTATGATGCAGCTCGGTGCTGAGGGTGTGTTCGTCGGTTCAGGTATCTTCAAATCAGGCGATCCTGCCAAGAGAGCTGCCGCTATCGTAAAAGCTGTGACAAACTTTACTGATGCAAAGCTCATCGCAGAGCTTTCTGAGGATCTCGGTGAGGCTATGGTCGGAATCAACGAGAGCGAGATTAAAATCATCATGGAAGAAAGAGGCAAATAAAATGAAATCAGGACTTAAGATTGGTGTTTTAGCTGTTCAGGGAGCGTTTATTGAGCACAAGCGCATGCTTGAATCTCTTGGGTGCGAATGTGTAGAGCTGCGCCAAAAATCAGATATCTGTGACTTAGACGGACTCGTGCTGCCTGGAGGCGAGAGCACTGTGCAAGGCAAGCTGCTCCGTGAGCTTGATATGTTTGATGAGCTTAAGGAAAGAATCGCAAACGGACTTCCGGTGCTTGCAACCTGCGCCGGTCTTATCCTTTTAGCTTCACATATCAGCAACGATGACAACGTATATTTCGGCACTTTGCCTGTCACTGTTAAAAGAAATGCCTACGGCAGACAGCTCGGAAGCTTCGAGGCCACAGCAAGGTTTGACAATAGCTTTGACTTTACCATGACATTTATCAGGGCTCCTTACGTGGAAGCTATTGACGACTCCGCCAAAAATGATGTACATGTGCTCGCCGAGTATGACGGCAAAATTGTCGGTGTGCAGTATAAGAACCAGATTGGGCTGGCTTTTCATCCGGAGCTTGATGATGATACACGGATTCATGAGAGGTTTTTGGAGATGATATGATTATTCAGGAATGTTATTATAATTTGTAATAGCATTCCTTCTTGTTTTCTATTTATATTTTTATTGCCATATCATTTTCATCATTTATAATTATATATCATGTGTTTCAACACTATTATCCGGAGGGGTTATGAAAATTTTAATTAGTAGGGAACAATAATTACACTCACATAGACTTATTGAGAGATATAGAAGGATTGGACATGATACAGCATAATCATTCATTAATTATAATCAAAAACAGTGCCCCCGGCATAAAAACAAAATATCTTACATATTATGATGAAAGATGGGACTGTAAGCTGTTTCCCAATTTAAAAACCGCAGATAAAGACAATGAAGCCTTTATCATCAGTAATTTATCAAATGACTTAGGTATACCCAAAAAAGAAATTAAATGCAAATATATATCATCCAGAGTACAGGAAAAATATTCTGTAAGCCATAACGAAAACAGAGTGTATAACCATAGACTGTACGAAGTAGAATTTATCAATATACCTAAGATAATGAATGAAAATGACTTTTCTATTAAATCCCGACACTATTATTGGATGACAATTAGTGAAATGGAAAAAGACGATAATATAATGAAAAAGAATATGGAAGTAGTTGATTTTGTAAAAGAATGCGAAAAATAATTTTTTAAGCCGGGGCATCTGCCCCGGCTTTTATTGTTTCTTATGTCTTATAAGTTCAATATATAATATGATTAGACGGTCAATAGGTATCATAATATTGTTTTAAAAAGCCTAAAACTCCAGAGTCACCTTAAAAAGATCGCCATCCACAGTCAGCTCCAAAGTACCATTCATAAGCTTCATAAGGCTTTCTGCAATAGACAGTCCCAGTCCGCTACCCTCGGTATTTCGTGAGCTGTCTCCTCTGACAAAACGCTCCTTAAGCTCATCGCTTGAAATATTAAGCGGTGTAGCTGATACATTCTTGAAGGTTATGATGGCTCCGCTGTCCTTTGGAATGATGTCAATGTACACTCTCGTGCCCGGCTGGGCGTATTTGTTGATGTTGTTCATCAGATTATCAAACACTCTCCACAGATGTCGTCCATCTGCCTGAATCATAACAGGCGTAACGTCATTTTTAATAATTAAGTCAAGATTATTTTTCTCGAATTTTTCTTTGTATTCTCCAGCTACCTGTGACAGCATAACAGCCGCATCCAGTTCCTCCAGTTCTACATTTATGCTGCCGGTAGATGCCTTTGAAGCCTCAAGTAAATCCTGAATTAATTTTTTCAGACGTGATGACTGTCTGTCGAGAACGTCAAGATATTCGCGTACCTTCTCGTTATCTATGTCCTCCTTCTGCAACAGGTCCACATAATTGATAATCGAGGTGAGCGGTGTCTTGATATCATGCGACACATTTGTGATGAGCTCCGTCCTGAAGCGCTCGCTCTTCATTTTTTCAGAGACCGCGGCCTCTATTCCATTGCTCACATTGTTCAAATCCTCGCCATGCTTTCTGAAAAACAGCATGAGTCTTGACGTATCAACCGGCTGTGAAAAATCACCGTTTGCTATAGCCTTTGCGGCGCATCTTATCCTGTCATACTGCATGATAAATGTGATAAGCAGCACAAGCTCTATAAGCTTTACAATGAAGCCAAAGCCTATAAGCTCAAGCAGACATAAAAGGCCAAATGCCAGCATACTGATCAAAAACAGCGGTACATTTCTTTCTATCCATGAAAAGCCGTATCTGATTGGAGCAAATACCATCCTGCATAGCTTTTTGACAGGCTTTAAGAAAAATCTGACAACATAGTAGCACAATGTATGCTTCCAGAACTCATGTGCCCTGATTCTTACGTATGTTGTCAGGATTGCTTCAAGCGAAACCATGGTTGCCGCCAGACAAATGAGTGCCACCACCGGAAGCTGCTTTATAAGTAAAAATCCTGCCGGAAACACCATAAAATCTGCTAGCATTGTCACACCGAGCATCACCTCATACGGCAGCCTGTCATATAATCGTAATTTAATTTCCTCTGACTCTGCACGTTTTCCGGCAACTGTCAGCAGATATCCCGCTGTAATCACAAAACCAAGTATAAATACGACAAACAATACACTTAAATGAGCCTCTGTAAATTCCATGACGTCAAGTAAGCTGTCTGCCTGATTGAAGTAATCGCCCTTTTCCTGAAGCTGCTCAGGCAGCTTTGCATACACATAATAGTACTCAGGCTTATCTTCTGTTGAGGTATATGGATAATACACAAATCCTGTATCTGATATATTAAATGTATCCGGTAAAAGCTCATAGCTCTCATTCACCTGCTCCACCACTTTTATGATTTCATAACGGTCATAATAAATATCCTCATCATAATCGTAGTAAGAGCCGTCACTATCAAAGTACGAATCGCTGTCTTCACTCAGATTCATGCCACACTTTATATGATTTCCTTTTTCATCATAGCACTTTACATTTTTCCACTCGGCAAAGCCTGTAATATCGAGTGACTGGCCTGTAAACATCTCCTCGTAGGCAAAGTAATTATTTCCATTCTCATCGGTTTTCTCAACTGCCTTATATAAGCCAAGCGAGCTGTTATCGTTAGAGCCTGTCATCACCCTCACCTTTGGAATGACATAAGCGGTACCATCATTCAGGCACAGATAAAAGAGCCCATTTGTCTTGGAATACATGATTGAGCTGATTCTCTCACTGTTCATATTGTTTGATGCATCGTCTGACTCTTCATAGCTGCCGCTCATTGCATCCCACAGATATGATAGCCTGTTCCACTTTAAGTTCTTTGCCTTGTAGCTAAAAATATAATCCGGATTTGATATTTCATCCACACTTGAATACACCTTTGCTGCATCAGATTTTACATCTACCTTGTCCTCTGATGTTTCATTACTCTTTACCACTGCGGCCTGCAGATTGGTATCGTCCATCATCTGCGAAAATGCATTGTCATCACCGGATTCATAATTGTACACCATCTGTCTGCTATAGGCTCCTGCAATATTCGCATGAATTTCATCCCTTAGCTGTGCTGTACTTTCATAATTGTTTGTATACACTGCAACTAACGTTGTTACAACAAGCCCTGCCGCCATGACCGAGCATACTATAAATGCCGCCAGCTTAAGCCACAGATTTCTTGATATTTTTTTCATATCATTCACCTTCCATTTTATAGTGCTTCACCTGACAAAGCTGTATCAAGCACGCACCTATTCAGCGTCAATTTTGTATCCGCGGCCCCAGATAACCTTTAAGTACCTTGGCTCAGCCGGATTTATCTCAACCTTTTCTCTGAGATGACGGATATGTACCGCCACCGTGTTTTCTGTCCCATACGGCTCATCCTTCCAGACCTTTGCATATATCTGATTCGGCGAATACACCTCGCCCGGATGCTCCATGAGAAGCTTCAAAATATCGTACTCTGTACGTGTGAGATTTGCTGCCTCGCCATCAACTGTCACTGTCTTTGATTTGTCATCCAGCTCAATGCCGCCGATTATCAGCTTTCCTGCGCTTGTATTGCCCGCGCCAAGAAGCATGTATCTCCTGATTTGCGACTTCACCCTCGCCTGCAGCTCTACCGGGTTAAACGGTTTCGTCACATAGTCGTCTGCTCCGACCGTGAGCCCGAGTACCTTGTCAGTGTCCTCACTTTTGGCAGTGAGCAGTATGACCGGCACATTAGAGATTTTTCTGATTTCCACCATCGCCTCTATGCCGTCCATGACAGGCATCATTATATCCATCAGGACAAGATGCACATCATTGTGTTTTACTATATCAAGCGCCTCCAGCCCGTTTCGCGCCGGGATTACCTCGTAGCCATCGCTGGTCAAATAAATGCTGATTGCCGATACAATGTCTTTTTCATCATCACATACTAATACTTTATACATAATTGCCTCCGGAAGTTTTATGTTGATCTTATTGTATCAATTGTAACATTAAAATCCAATTATGTAACACATTAAGATTTGTTTAAGAAATAATCTTAATGAAACTCAAAAGAAGCTCCGATTTACTGATATCAAATCGAAGCTTCTTTTCTAAGTTAGATTATTATATTGGTTATTTACTACATACGTTAATTTATTATTATGATTAAAGGGGTAAAATACCTTTTGCCCCTCATATCATTATAATAGCCGGTTGATTTGTTTACTTCGCCTGGAATTTCTTTGCCAGCACCTTTGTCAGGATGTTGATTAAGAATACGATTACGAGAAGCACAACCGCAATTCCAAATGCCTGGTCGAATTTTCCTTCACTTGTCGCTGCAAGGTAGAGCTTGATGGTAAGTGTTCCACCTGACTGCATTATCTTTGAGAAATAACCGCTGGCAACCTTTGGAAGCATTCCTGCACTTCCTGCCGTAAAGAGGAGTGCTGCTGACTCACCTACTATTCGGCCGATTGCAAGGATAACACCTGTGATGATTCCCGGCATGGCTGACGGCAGCAGGATGGTGCGGATGGTGTGCCATTTTCCGGCTCCAAGTCCGACTGCTCCGTGTCTGTAGCTGTCCGGTACAGTTTTCAGTGCCTCCTGTGTATTTCTTGTGATGAGAGGCAGCACCATGAGTGTCAGTGTCAGTGAGCCTGTCAGGATACTGTAGCCAAAGCCTATTGTCTGTCCAAAGAACATCATTCCGAATAGTCCAAAGATGATTGACGGTATTCCTGCAAGTGTCTCTGTGGCAAACTCTATTGTTGATACGAGCTTACCCGGCTTTGCATACTCATTCAAGTACACGGCTGCTCCCACTCCGACAGGAGTAGCTATGAGCATGGTGATAATTATGATGTAAAGTGTATTGAGCAGGTTTCCCGCTATTCCGACAGTGCCTCTTAAGACAGATGTCTCACTGGTCAGAAACTGCCAGTTTACCTGGCCGATTCCCCTGACAAATACATATATGATGATTCCCGCAAGCAGCACTACCGATAATGCTGCACACAGATATATGAAAAAATATACTACATCATCGCCTATTCTGCGGCGTTTTCCATTTATACTAGTCATTTTCCACAGCTCCTTTCTTTTTGAGTTTCATAAGGGTGAGGTTGATTATCATGATAAACACAAAAAGCACAAGACCTACTGAGAAAAGCACCTGTCTGTGAAGTCCGCTGGCGTATCCCATCTCGCTGACTAGCTGTGTGGTAAGGAAACGCACTGAGTTGAACGGAAGTGGAAAGCTTACCGTTCCACCGGCTACCATGTTGATAGCCATCGCTTCTCCGAGCGCACGACCTATTCCGAGCACAATTCCTGTCATGATTCCTGACTTTGCTGCAGGAACCGTCACTTTAAATATTGTCTGTATCTTTGTTGCTCCAAGAGCAAGGGATGCTGCTCTCATCTGCTGCGGTACTGCCTGTATTGATGATACGCTCATGTTGATTACCGTAGGAAGAATCATGATTGCAAGCACTATGATTGCTGCAAGCAGATTTGATCCGCCGGTAAACTGATGTGTTGCTGAGTTTGCAAAAATATGTTTCTCCAGCTTGTATAATACCGGATTAAGTATCATAAGTCCTAAAAGTCCATAGATTACTGATGGAATGGCTGCAAGCAGCTCTACTGCCGGCTGCACTACCGCTGAGAGCTTTTTATTTGACACCTCAGTGAGAAATACTGCCGTAAGAAGAGCAATTGGTACTCCTATGAGTATAGATACTGCTGTTCCTAAGATGGATGTGAGGATTATGTACAATATTCCGTAGCTTGGGTCTGCCGCTGTCGGCGCCCATTTTGTTCCGAATAAGAGGTTTAACACTCCGACCTTGAAAAATGCCGGTGCGCCTTTAAGGAACATATAAATTGTTATTGATAATACTGCGAATATTGCCACAACCGCACATACCGTGAATATTATTTTGGCAACATTCTCTACTATGGATTTATGTTTCATTTGATACTCCTTGTTTCAAAAAGTTCCCCAGGAAACCTGCCATTTCCTGAGGAAACCCTGTATCTTGTCGATATGTATTAAAACTGATGTCTAATATCGATGTCTGTATTTTGTATTATTTTTTTACTTATACTTACTAGCGACGTCTCGTATCGATGTCTGTATTTTGTATTATTACTATGACCGTTATTTCTACTGAGGGAGGATAAGACCTACCTTCTTGATAACTGCCTGCCCCTCATCTGAATTTACATAGTCAAACCAAGCTTTAACAATATCGTTCTGCTCGTCAATCTTGCCCTTTGTAGCCATTACGAATGGACGAGAAAGGAGATATTTGCCTGCTACAATGTTTTCCTCTGTTGCCTCTACTCCGTCAATTTTCATTGCTGTTACCGTATCATCAAGCACGTCAAGTGAAACATATCCGATTGCTCCCGGTGTTGAGCCTACCTTTGCAAGAACTGCTCCTGTTGAGTCAAGCTCCTGTGCATATTTGCACTGATCCTTTACATCAAGAAGCTCCTCGAAGGCTCCTCTTGTACCAGAAGCTGCCTCACGGCCGATTGCTACGATTGCCTCATCTTTTCCACCAAGGTCTTTCCAGTTTGAAATCTCACCTGTGTAGATTTTCTTTAAGTCATCTGATGTAAGCTCTGTTACTGAGTTGTCCTTGTCTGTGATTACTGCGATTCCGTCGATTGCTACGATGTTTTCCTCAACACCGTTTGCTTTCTCATCATCTGTAAGTGCTCTCGATGAATCTCCGATATCTACGCTTCCTGCTGATACTGACTCGATTCCTGAACCAGAGCCTGTATACTCTACTGTTACTGTTACTCCAGGATTTTTCTCCATGAATGACTCCTTGAGCGCCTCACAAAGCTTCTCCATTGAAGTACTTCCTGCAAGTGAAAGTGAACCGCTTAAGTTCTCATTTGATGTACCTTCATCTGCGCTTGTATCTGCATTGTTGTCTGCTCCGTCTGAGCTTGAGCCACATCCTGTAAATGCTGCTGTCATCATTGTTGCAGCAGTTGCTAAAACTAAAAGTTTTTTCATACGATTTTTCATTTTAATTTCCTCTTTCATTTCTTTCTTGAATTTATTTCTTTGTTTGTTACAACTGATATAGTAATGGGGAAATGTAAAATGCAAAATCATTAGTGTGTAAAATGCATGTAAAAAATTTTCTTTGCATTTGCATTATCTAAATTGATAAGTGCTCCTACAAATATTGTGCCTTATGTTTCCTTATGTTGCGTCCTATATATTCTTATGTTACGTCCTATATAGCCTTACGTTACCTCCTATATGTCATTATGTTATGTCCTATATGTTCTTATGTTACGTCCTATATGTCCTTATGTTTGGTCGTCACAATTTAGAACGGTTTCATTTTCTTCAATTAATACAGACTCATCTAACCCAAGATCACCAAGCAAGCGTAAATAAATATCTACATTTCCCTCCTTATCTACTTCTATCTTCTGAATCAATCGTTTTAACTGCTGATTGGTCATCTGGTGTACATCTGTGATGTCCTCAATCTCCTTAAATGTATTATTTAAAATGTTCTCTAACTGTTCTCCCTTGGTTAAATGATAAGATACCATCTTGAGTTCATTTTCTATTCGCTCCATCTCCTGACGAGAACCGCCAATCTTCTCATTCAACTCTTCACGGGAGATTAGATCATCCGTGTACATATCCATATATTTTTGTCTTGTCTTTTGTAATTTAGCAAATTCTGCATTTAATTCTTTTTCGTACTCTAAATTTTCGTCTTTGGCTTTATATACACGCTGAAATTCATTTACCACATGAGCAATCACTTTTTTCTTTTGTTTCAATACATTTGTAAAATACTCCTGCAAAACTTCAATGAGTTCTTCCTCGTCCACAACCGTTTTATTTGGGCAACTATCTGCTCCCCGGCCGTTTCGCCCAGAGCATACCCAACGTACATACGTGTTCTTATAAGTACGAACTGTTCTCCGGAAGGACCAGCCACATTCTTTGCATTTAATCAGTTTCGAAAACAGATGTTTATTACTCTGCCGTTCGTGACTAAGATTAAATGCATCATGTCTGCCTATTAAAATCTCCTGTGCTTTTTCAAATGTCTAATATTCTATGATTCGAAGTTCTGGCCGCTCCACAACCATCCATTCAGTCTCGTCCTTGTCTCTTCTCTGACCAGTCAGGAAATCACTGACTTCTTGCTTGCCATTGATAATTTTTCCGGTATATATTTCATTTGTCAAAATACGGCAAGTTGCATTCTGACTCCATTTGCAATTTCGTTTTGTCTTATAACCTTTTTCATTTAGCATATTGGCAATCTTAGCAGCACCGTAACCTTCTTCTGTGTACCACTTGTAAATCTGCTGTACAACTTTAGATTCTTCTTTATTGATTGCAAGATTAAAATAATCTCCGATTGTTTTGTCGTATCCATATACAATATTCGGAACTCGTCCTTTTTCTGCGTTCATCTTCTTTCCAAATTTTACACGCTTGGAAGTATTGGCACTTTCTTCCTGTGCCAGAGCTCCAAAGATGGTTAGTACGAACTCGCTGTTTCCCATGCTGGTCATATTTGCGGTTAAGAACTGCGTTTCGATTCCCAATGATTTTAGCTTACGGACATTTTGTAAAAGATCTACAGTATTTCTTGCAAAACGAGAGATGTCTTTTACAACAACCATATCAAATAATCCATGCTCTGCATCAGACATCATGCGAAGAAATTCTTTACGATTTTTAATTTTAGTTCCAGAAATACCCTCATCTGCATATAATCTTACTAAAGTGTCCCCTGTGCGCTTGGTATATTCTGAAAAGAATTCCTTTTGGGCTTCCAGACTGTTGAACTGATCAGCTTTGTCGGTGGAGACTCGGCAATAGGCTGCTATGTTCATAATGCCACCTCTCTGTTATAGTTGTATCGTTCTGTTACATCTTTTATTGTATCTTGTAATGAAAATTTGTAAACATAAAACTGCAGTAGATTATAATTTTAATTATCTACTGCAGTTTCTTTTTTACCACTCACACATTTGGTAGTTCAATTAAATATATTAAAAAGCTTTATAAATCTTTTCTCGGTATAGCTCTTGGTGACTCATCATAACTCCATTTTCCAGTTATAATCCAGTACTCATAAGTATTTAGCCATGTAATAATCCAAGGTACAAATGACAAAGCAATATCCATAGTAGGATTCCACTCCCTATATCCCGGAAAGTAAACACACAATCTAGGATGCCCCATATTATCAAACTCATATTTATGATGTGGGTATTTTCCCTTTACTTTTTCTAAATTTGGAAATAATAACCATACTTTTGGAAATTTATCTGTATATTTATATGTAATCTTAATTGTATATATTTGCGATTCTAAAGATGGTTGTAAATGCATAATACATTTTAATTCACCTTTTGAAATTAAACAACTTTTAATTAATTCCCCATATGTTTTTTTCAAATTCATTTCCTGCTGCGTAAGCGTTAGTGCTCTAGGTTTTAAAAATTTACGCGCCATGGTGATGATTTGCCATAACCTTAATCGTTCCTGTGCTGGCAAGTGCACCCGTAACTGCAGATACTTTTAATACCCCATCTTTAATATCCTTATGATCTTTTTCTGCCATTACAGAAAATACAGCTTTACCAGTATTTTCTCCAAATACTTCTTGTATATGTCTTCCCATACTTATTCGATTACTGTCATATAAGTGTTCATCTATTAAATCTCTCTTTGCTTGATTAATCCAATTATAAAACATCTCAGCTCGTTCAGGGTGAGTATTCCACTTGTCAGCAAAGTTTTCTCCTGAATAACTTGGATTTTCAATAAAATATTGGCCTTCTCTCTTGTTATCTTCTATCCATTTATTTGCATTTAACAAGATATTTTTCATAGCATCATAAATATTATCTTCTTCATTATATAAACTTGCTGCAATCGTAGTTATTATAATAGAAATAGGTTTGTTACCTGATTGATCATCTTTAAACATAATATCTCTGTGTCTTTTCAGAAGTTGCACCACCCTTTGTAACGGAGTCTTTATTTTTCGCCGTTTTACATCTTCAATCTCCGCCTGTGCAACTACTTCCCTATGCTCTTTTACATATTGCTCATATAATCTCATTCTTTGTTTTGCACATCTTTCAAAGAACCATGTAACATACCCTGAAGGATTGCTACCAATATATTTATATGTATTCAATTCCTCATCATGATCCGTGATTTTAATAGACGGTTTTTGTGCATATGCAGGAATCACGTCCATATGAAAATATGGAATATCTTTGTATTCTATATGCCAACATCTTCTTTTTTCCTCAATTTCATTTTGTGAAACCTTATATTTTACAAGTAAAGGTTTTACAACATCAACTTTCATTTCCTTGGCTGTAAGTCCGTATTTTTCTTCAAACTGACATACAAGATCCAAATCATAATCATCTTCATTTGAAATTGGGCGTACTACCGTTCCCAAAGCAAATGATCCTTGAGGATAAATACTAATTTGATATTCAGGAGTTTCCTTGTCAATCCACTTTCCTAATTTCTTATATTCTTCTTCTGCTAATTCAAACATTTTGTCACTAATATCAATATTTGATGCAATCATCCTATATAAATTATTTAACGAATCTTTTGTATACATAAATCATCCCCCTATCTCAATTGTTTCTGTAAATTCGTTTCCAGCCGACAAAACATCATATATAACTATTGGCAAATCCACCTTTGGCATAATATCCATCCCTGCTCGTATCGCAAGAGAATTTGGCATTGCCGGAAATACATGAATTTTGGCAGCATTTGGATATTCATTTTTAATTTGCTCCATCAAACTACGAAAACTTTTTACAAAGTCATCTTGTATTTTTTTATTTTTCACAAATAAACGGTTTGGAGATTCTATCGTTAAATGAAAAATAGTACATTCATCCCCCAGTACCACTGTAACTCTATTATCTATAATTTGCGCACTTAGATCAATGACCATTGCAACCGTTTCTTCCGATTTATCACATGTTTTCTTAATGAGATATTTTATTCTTGTAAATTCATTTTCCGGCCAACTCCATTTTTCCCCTTCTCTATGACATTGAAATACTTGTACGTTCAACTGATCACTTATTAATGTCCCCAATTTAAACAATAATGGTTGTGGTGCTAATGAAAAAATTGCAATAACTTCATTCTTTTTTACAATACCGTTAAATGCTTGTTTTATCTGATACTCTAATTCATTTGCTTTTTCTACTAAATTTTCTTTTGTTGGAATATAACGTGTTTGTGAACCTTCGTCTAACGAAATCGGTGCATCCTGCCTAGGATATAAATTTGCCTTCACGACAGCCCTTTTTAATAACATTTCTGCACTAAATATCTCTACATTATCTATATTGGAGAAAAACGTAACTATTTTACAGGATGCATCATCTTGAATTTCTGTTATTTTACGTATTCTTTCTTCATGATGTTTTTTACAATCTATCAAAGTATTATCTGGATAATTTTCTGGTTTTGTATCTATTAGGTGGTGATGTTCCGCACACAAAAGCATCAAATTTTCAATTTTATTTATCTCTTCCTTTGACATTTCATCCACATGCCTTGGCCCATTTTTGCCAACTGCATGAATATGTGCATTTTCTGCAAAATTTGCAGTATCTCCAAATTTTGAATCTATATATAGCAATTTATTGCAAATTTCACATCTTCCTGCTGTCATACCCCATAAAAATATTTTTGTTTTTTCTTCAAGGGCTGTTCTTTTTACCTCAGAGCTATTTTTTGCCACGTATCTTCCTTCTTTCTTAATTAGCCTATGAATTCAATCCTCTTTGAATTGTTTCTTTATCTCTTCCGGCAAATATTTCGCCAGTTCCTCCACCAACTCATACACCTTCGTTCCCGGTGCTATCTCCGCCGGTGTCTTTCCCTCTCCATTTTTAATAATCCGTCTCGCATATCGAATTGCCAACTTCGGATTTCCACCATTCATCAGCGTCTCAAATATGTCATCCATATTCTTCTCATACTTCCCAATTCCCAGTTCCTGAAATTTCTCATTCAAAAATTTCTTATACTCGGACCTATGATTATTTGCCGTATAATATGCAAAATGTAACATGAACCAGAATTCGATACACTCATTACTCCACGCCGTATGATACTGAATATCCGGATTCTTTTGATTTAATACTTCTGCCCGCTGGACTACTCCATTGACATCACTGGATGGAAAGCTGTCTTTATCATAGACACACCATATCTGCCCTTTCGTAATCTTATTCTCACGCACATACTCTTCAGCTTTTCCGATTACCCGCATCGTCTCAGCCTGGCAGCCTTCAATTTCAATCAACACCATATCCCGATAAATGGGATTATCTTCAATATACCGTTTGAATCCTTGAAAATATTTAGGTTCCGTTGCTTGTCCTTCGCAGAAAATATAGTAGCGGAATTCTTTCTTTTCCAGATATTCCTGCCGACGTTTCTTTTTCCAGTTATCTTTCTCTTTTCTGCCTCTTTTAGCCATTCACCGTCCCCCAATCTATAATTTTTCTGAGGTATGGATCCGCACCATATTTTCCTTCTAGATACTGTTTATCGAACTTGGCATCCTTGCGTACAGATTCACCTTTCTTATTTTTAAATTCTACAAGAGAATATAATTTTGAATTCTGACGGTTTCCTTTAGCCACAAACCAGATTTCATCTCTTCTGAATACTTCACTGTTCATAGTAGACAGATCATGTGATGTAAAAATCAACTGTGCACCCTTTTTATTTTTTTCCATATTACTGAAAGTCATAATAAGGTATTTAAGTAATACCGGATGTATCTTTGCATCCAATTCATCAATCACAAGTGTCGTTCCTCTCAATAAACTTTTTGCAATAAATGGGAGCAATCCAAATAATTTCTTTGTTCCACTGGATTCATCAAATAAATTCAATTCTGCTTCATATTCATCTACTACGTGTTTTGTAAATACTTCGATCCGGTCATTCTCCTTTTCTTCTACACGGAAATCTACAATATCCAAATCCATCTCCTGAATCATCTGAAGCATCAGTCTTTTTACATCCTCTGACTTAGAAATAGCCATTCGTAATTCCTGCATAGGATTTCCATAATTCAAGAAATCAATCTCTTCATCAAACCAGTCAAGCACATCCTGCACCACTTCGTTTTTGCTGTAAGTAATTCCAAGATACGATAACAGTGGCAATGTATCGGATAATTCATCACTGGTTTTCAATCTTGCAAATGCACCTTTCAAAGTAATTTCATCTTCATCTCGTTCAAAAAGTGCTGATCTCCGCCCTGTCTCTAATTTTATGCGATCCAATCTTTCGTATTCGATTACTTCTTTTTTAACAGTTAATTCATAGCGGTACTCTGCCATTTCTGTTCTAAAAAACAGTTCAAACTCTGTTGGCTCATTTCTTGTTTCTTCATCAAAAGCAAATGGCTCTATCACAAGTTTTTTCATTTTCATTGCGATCTCTTCGTTATTACTTGTAGCATATAATGGTCTCAGTACTTTCGTAACCAGACTATGCAATGCTTCAAGGACATTAGATTTTCCTCCACCATTTGGTCCGTATACAGCAGATACCGGTAAATATAATTCCTCATCTACATCTTTTATAATTCTGTCCTCATGCTCAGAAATGGCGGCAGCCTGCATGTCAAATGTTACCTCATCTCGTATACTCTTAAAATTTTTCACTGTAAATTGGCATAACATCTTATTTACCTCCATTAGTCCAAACTTCTTGCCTATATCTTTATTATATTCAGTTTTTTTGTTTTGGCAATAGTTTCATGAGATAAAATCTCATATTTTATATTATAATTTACATTTCAGCAATTTTCGACAAAATTATACACCTTAGACTTCATGTTAATGACTTTCTATCCATTCCTCATCTATCCGCTTTATTCCAGTTCACGTTCATTTGTTTCCATCTGCACCATATTCTCCCGCAATATCTTCTCCACTTTCTCAGTATTCACTTCTATCATCACTTTCAACATCAATATAATTCTATTTTTCGATAATCTATGACAGTGTTGCAGTTAAATGATATACTAATTCTAGTTTATAAATTCGGAGGTATATTATGTCGAACATTCAGATAACAGAAAATGGGTCAGGAAAATATTCTCCTGAATGGTTTTATAGCGAATCTCAGACTCCAGAATGGATTTCATTTGCTCACAAGGCTGATGAGCTACGAGAAAATTTTATAAATCTTTTTGGAATAGAACGCTTAAAATCACTTTCGGGAAAAGATTTGTTAACTTCTTTATTTTATAATGACGAAGGTACTAAAACCAATCTCTGCTATAGACTTGAAATGGACAAAGATATTCGCGAAGTATTTGGAAGTATTTCCGGCGGAGCCGCATATAAATTTGGATTATTCTATCATAAGAAAAATCAAAGTTGGACCTGTGGATCTTCATTAAAACCTATACGCCTTACTAAGGATGAAGCAATACAAAAAGCAGAAGAAATGCGAAATGATCTGGTTGAAGGTGCTGAAATAATATCTTCTTTTGGTCCTTTAGATTCTGAAGAAGATTACGAGCAACTCTATAAACAGCTGGAACATATCCCTGGAATCAATATGGTATGGCGCATGAAATATTATCAAATGCTCTTTCCAACATTATTCGCTCCATTTTATGGACAGGATATTCAGCTGAGAGTATTACATTTTCTAAATCAAAAACCAAGTGATATTCCTTTCATTCGCATGGGACAAATTTCATTATATGCAAGAAAATGCAATGTTCCCGGAGTTGTCTTTGCTCATATTTATGGGAAAAATGTAGGATATACTAATGAGACTAATGATTCTGACACAAATACGCTTTCCGATAAAAAACATAAAACGCACTACTGGATGTATACCGTCTTTGATGATAAAAGTTGGAATGAATGCCAACAAAAAGGAATCATGGTTTTAGGTATGGACGATATTGGTGATTATTCCCAATTTGCTTCCAAGGAAGCTCTCCGTCAAGAACTGATAGATGTGTACGACAGTAGTACTTCACGAAAAAATCAGGCTTTGATGGCATGGAATTTTGCAAACACCGTATCAGTTAACGATGTGATTTTTGCGAAACGTAACAACACTCTTCTTGGTAAAGGTATTGTCACTGGAAATTATGTCTTTGACGATCTTCGTCAGGAATATAAAAATGTCCGTGCTGTAAAATGGCTTCAAGTTGGCGAATGGGAACATCCTGGTAATGCAGTAGCAAAACGCTTAACTGATATCACTCCATACACTGATTATATTGAAAAGCTTACTTCCATCTTTGCTCCAGATGAATTAGATGATGTAGATACACAACCAGAAATAGACTATCCAGCTTACTCTTCTGCAGATTTTCTCTCAGATGTGTATATGAATGGACAAGATTATAAAACACTGGTAAATGTTTTAAAAATGAAGAAAAATATTATTTTACAAGGCGCACCTGGAGTTGGAAAAACTTTTACTGCCAAACGACTTGCTTATTCCATTATCGGCGCAAAAAATCCTGACCGTGTTCAAATGATCCAGTTCCATCAGAGCTACTCATATGAAGATTTTATTGAAGGATACCGACCAACTGAAAATGGGTTCACAATTAAAAAGGGCTCTTTTTACAAATTCTGCAAACTGGCTGAAGATGATGATGAAAATGATTATTTCTTTATCATTGATGAAATCAATCGTGGTAATTTAAGTAAAATATTCGGTGAATTATTTATGCTGATTGAAAAAGATAAGCGGGGGATTGAACTGCAATTGTTATATTCTGATGAGAATTTCTCTGTACCTGCAAATGTATATATTATTGGTATGATGAATACTGCTGATCGTAGTCTTGCTATGTTAGATTATGCTTTAAGACGACGTTTTTCATTTTTTACTATGAAACCGGGTTTTAATACGCCTGGTTTTCAAGCTTACCAAGATTCTCTAAAAAGTGATGCCTTTAACAAATTAATTGCTTGTGTGAAACAACTCAATTCCAAGATAGCAGAAGATATATCACTAGGTGAAGGATTCTGTATTGGTCACAGTTATTTTTGTGGTTTAACACCAGAGACAGCCAACACACAAACTTTGTCATCCATTGTAGAATACGAATTGATTCCACTTTTAAAAGAATATTGGTTTGATGAGCCCGCAAAAATCGTAGACTGGTCTGATCGACTAAGGAGTGCTGTTAAATGATTCCTGTACAAAATATTTATTATATGTTGTCCTACGCTTTTCAAGCATTACAAGCACAAAATTACAAAGATCTGGCTACAGAAAAATTTCATAATACCGCTGAATTATGTGCAGCCATTCTTGATAAGGGCATTAGCGTACAGTTAAAACGAGGCTTAGGAAGAGATTATGTGCCAAAATCAGAATCTCTTTCTACACTACAGGGAAAGCTTAATATTTCTGAATCCATTAAAACTCAGACTCTGCTGAAGAAACAAATGATTTGTACATATGATGAATTTTCAACTAATACACAATTTAACCAGATTATTAAATCTACAATGTTATTGCTTCTTAAGGCCAATATCACAAATACACGAAAAAAGAGTCTACGGAATCTATTATTATTTTTTTCTGATGTTAACGAAATTGATTTACGTTTCGTAAATTGGAACCAACATTATAATCGTTCCAATCAAAGTTATCAAATGCTAATTGGAATCTGTTATCTGATTTATAATGGACTTCTACAGACACAGATCGATGGTACCACGAAAATAATGGATTTTTTTGACGAACAACGTATGTGCCGTTTATATGAAAAATTTTTGCTTGAATACTATCGTAAAGAACATCCAGAACTATCTGCCAATGCATCACAGATTGCATGGCAACTTGATGATTCCGAGAACCAATTGCTTCCTAAAATGCAAACTGATATTATGTTGTCTCAGGGAAACAATATACTTATTATCGATGCAAAATATTATTCACATATGACTCAGCAGCAATATGGAACAAACACCTTGCATTCCAATAACCTCTATCAGATTTTTACATATGTGAAAAACAAGGAATTTGAATTAAGAGAGTTGAAACATACCGTTTCTGGAATGATTCTCTATGCCCAGACTGATGAATATATCATTCCCAATAATACATACCAGATGAGCGGAAATCAGATTTCTGTGCGTGCATTGAATTTAAATCAGGATTTTTCCGGAATTGCTCACACATTAGATGATATTATCCAAAATTCTTTCAACAACTAAAAATTGGCTGTTGTAAAATCATCGATTGGTTCAATATTACTATATTGCTGAAGCAAGAAACAAAAAAGAAAATCATTAATCTCTTAAATGATAATTGCAAAATAAAAATGGATATGACCATAGAACTTGTATCTGCAAGTTATGTATTCAAAACTTGCTCTTAATAATTATCATGAAGATTTTGGGAATAAAGTATACACGTATGCTTACGAAAATACAAAGAGGTAACTTCCAGTTGATATTTCACATATTTTAGGAAATTTAATAACTGTTATATTTGATTA
>ERZ1106943.495-NODE-495-length-51745-cov-8.805939_pt1 | contig 51745 bp, 44 predicted proteins | sample MGYA00403671_ERZ1106943 | MGnify/ENA primary metagenome ERZ1106943 (study PRJEB35170, sample SAMEA104062427) | human gut metagenome | biome: human gut; feature: human-associated habitat; material: faeces | place: Denmark | collected 2012-06-14 ...
CTTTCTCAATCAAGATAGTTAATAATCTGTCCAACTTTTTGGGGTCACTTCACTTATTGACACAGTCTCCTGTTTTTTATGATTCCATGTCCCTGCTCCCCTGAATTTTACACCCTCTTCTATTTAAAAGTGTTGTTTACAAAGAGCACTTTCCACCCCAGATTGCTCTCTCCAAAGAGCACTTCCCATCAAAAATGCTCTCTCCACAGAATATTTGTATTGTATTTGCTGGATATTTCCTGAATGCGGAATCAGTGGTGGCACTCGATGATGTAGGCGAACAGCGAGCGCAGGTCTAGCGTATGTTATTACAACCTTTCGGGTATAATAAGCAAAAAAATACAAAATTTTATACCCTTTATGATATATTATGGATAAAATTTATTATTTTTGCACCCAAAAGGGTATAGTATATGACTGATTTAGCAAAATACGTGAAGGAAATGCGTAAGAAGTTCGGTCTTACGCAGATTGATCTGTCCCGAAAATCGGGCGTTGGATTACGATTTGTGCGCGAACTTGAGCAGGGCAAAGAGACTCTTCGCCTTGATAAGGTAAATCAGGTCCTCGCACTCTTCGGCGCCGAAATGACACCAGCCAAAACAAAAAACAAAGAATGGAGATCAGAGGATTGAACATAAAGTCTCTATTCTAAACACTAAAATCCAGATGAAACAGGCTAAAATATTCCGGAATAATGTATTTGTCGGGATGCTGACCGAAAACGACATGGGTTATGAGTTCCGTTATGATTCCGATTATCTGCAATCCAAAGATGCCGAAGCAGTGAGTCTTACATTGCCGTTGACCGATATACCATACCGTGACAAGGTTTTGTTCCCGTTTTTTGACGGCCTTATTCCCGAAGGCTGGCTCCTCGACATAGCTGAACAAAGTTGGAAAATATCGGCACGTGACAGATTCTCCCTGCTGCTTGCCTGCTGCAAGGACTGCATCGGCAATGTCAGTGTCATGCCGCATGAGGGAAAGGAGGTGGAGAATGGCTAAGTGTTTATTTTGCTACAAACCGCTCAAAGATGGAGAAGTCGATTATCACAAATCATGTTGTCGCAAGATATTTGAGACGTCCACTGCACCGAAATTGCCTTATACCCGTTCCAATATTGAGGATCTTGCGCGTGAGATTGTTACTTCAAGCACCACTGTTACCGGTGTTCAGGCAAAACTGTCGCTTGACATATCACGGGGACACGTCGGTGAGCCGCAACGGTTCACGATTGTCGGGCTATGGGGAAGGTTTATCTTAAAGCCCCAGACTGATCGGTTCGTCAGTCTGCCTGAAAATGAGGATTTGACCATGCACTTGGCCGAGGCCGCTGGCATAAAGACTGTGCCGCACTCGTTGGTAAGATTCGCAGACGGTGAACTGTGCTACATAACGCGTCGTATTGATCGCAGCAAAAAAGGCGAAAAGATAGCCATGGAGGATATGTGCCAACTTTCGGAACGACTTACCGAGGATAAATATAAAGGCTCATACGAACGTATCGCCAAGTTGATACGCCGGTATTCTTCTGCTCCATTGCTGGATGTGGTCAACTTCTGGGAAGTGGTGGTTTTCTCATGGCTCACGGGAAACGCCGACATGCATTTGAAGAATTTCTCGCTCTTCCGGCCTGCCGATGATTATATGCTGACGCCTGCTTATGATCTTTTATCTACGTCCCTTATCATGCCCGAGGATGACGAGGAGTTGGCCTTGACACTGAATGGCAAGAAGAAAAGATTAAAACGTGAGGACTTTGAGAACGCAATGCGGGACAGCGGTATGGACGCAAAAGCGATTACAAATCTCTTCAGCCGGTTCGCCAAGGTAATTCCTGTTTGGCACGAACTGATAGACGAATCATTCCTGCCTGTTGAGATGCAAAAAGACTATCATGACAAGATTGACATGATGGCCGGAAAAATTTCTATTAAAGAATAAATGATGTGAGAAACCCAATAAATGGGAAGGGGAATCAGTGGTGGCGGGCGATGATGTAGGTGAAGAGCGAGCGCAGGGCGCGGGTCTCGGGCGTGTCGCCGAAGGGCTCGAGCAGGGCGTCGGCCTCCCGGCTGAGGCGCTGCATCGTGCTGTAGGCGTAGTCGATGCCGCCGTTGTCGCGGGCATAGGCCATAAGCGTTGCTATCTCGCTGTCTTCGAGCTGTTCCTTGTTCACCAGCGCGAGCATTGCGTCGTGGTCCGGAGCGTCGGCGTCAAGAAGCACGTGTAGCAGCGGAAGTGTGATCTTGCCCTCGCGCAGGTCGTTGCCTGTGGGTTTGCCGACCTGGCCGTCGATGTCGTCATAGTAGTCGAAGATGTCGTCGCGGATCTGGAAGCACAGGCCGAGTTTCTCGGCGAACTGTGCGAGACGCGTGCAGCGCTCGTCGTCGACGTCCTGGGCATAGCAGCCCATGCGGGCGCAGGCCACGAACAGCGACGCCGTCTTGTAGTTGATGGTCTGGAAGTAGGCCTCCTCCGAGAGGTTGTGGTAGCGTGCGTTGTAGATCTGGTCCAGTTCGCCAAGCGACAGCAGTTTGCCAAGGTGGCACAGGGCGTCGATGATGCGGACGTCGCCGGTCGATATGGCCTGCTGCATCGAGGACGATACGAAGAAGTCGCCCACCAGGACCGCGATATGGTTGTCCCATGTCGCGTTCACCGAGGGCATGCCGCGCCGCTTGTCGGCCTGGTCCACGACGTCGTCGTGGATCAGCGATGCGTTGTGCAGCAGTTCCACAGAAGCGGCGGCGGCTATCACTTGCTCGGTGACCGGACCGAAAATCCGTGCCGACAGTATCACGGTGATGGGACGGATGAGTTTGCCCTTGGTGCGCAGATAATTGGTGATGACGCTGTGCATCAACGGGTTGTCTGTGTGCAGTTGGGCCTCGATCGAGGCGTTCAGCCTTGCCAGGTCAGGCGCTATGGATTGTTGTATGGTCTCGAGGGTCGACATAATCAGGTGCAAAATTAGCAATTATTATGCAAATAATCACAAATCGGCCCTCCGGATTTGTTTTAAGTGACTCAAAAAATGTTAACTTTGCATCTGGACTCAGATTAAGAATCACCGCATCACTACAGATATGGAAGACAAGAAATTGTTCCTGCTTGACGCCTACGCGCTGATCTACCGCGCATACTACGCCCTGATTCGCTCGCCGCGCATAACCTCGACGGGCCGAAACACCTCGGCCATATTTGGTTTTGTCAACACCCTCGATGACATAATGCGCAAGGAGAATCCGCCCTACATGGCCGTCTGCTTCGACCCTCCCGGGGGCAATACCTTCCGCCACGAGGCATACGCCGAGTACAAGGCCAAGCGCGACAAGCAGCCCGAGGACATAACCGACGCCATCCCCTTCATCAAGGACATCATCCGTGCCCGGGGCATCGAGGTCATCGAGGTCGAGCGCTTCGAGGCCGACGACGTCATCGGCACGCTTGCCCGCAGGGCCGAGGCCGAGGGCATGACCACCTACATGATGACCCCCGACAAGGACTACGGCCAACTCGTCACCGAGCACACTCTGATGTACCGTCCCGCCCTCAAGGGACGCGACTTCGAGGTGCGCGGACCTCAGCAGGTATGCGACCGCTACGGCATCACATCCACGTCGCAGGTCGTCGACCTCCTGGCCCTCGAGGGCGATGTCTCCGATAATGTCCCCGGCTGTCCCGGTGTCGGCGAGAAGACTGCCGCCAGACTCATCTCGCAGTGGGGAACGGTGGAGAACATGCTCGACCATGCCGCCGAGATCAAGGGCTCTCTGGGCGAGAAAATCCGCGCCAACGCCGAGCAGATACGTTTCTCCAAGTTCCTTGTCACCATAAGGACCGACGTTCCCCTCGACATCAGCATCGGCTCACTTCGCCGCCGCGAGCCCGACCTCGACCGCCTGCGCGAAATCTACACCGAACTCGAGTTCAAGAGCATGATAAACGTCCTCGACCGCGACGGCGGTGCGGCGAAGGCGTCCGCATCCGCTCCTGCCCGGCCCTCGCAGCAGGGACCCTCGCTTTTCGACTTCGGTGATGAGCCACAGGACGCGGACGAACCTGTTGCCGCCGCCTTCGATGTCCGCACGGTCGATGCCGCCGGACTTGTCTCTTTCGGCGACCGTGCCGCTCACGCGCCACGCGTGGCACTGTCAGTGCTTGCCGACGGCGAGGAGGCCATGACCGCGCGTCTCATAGGTTTCGCGCTGAGTCTCGGTGCCGACGACACGGTCTATGTCGCGGCTGACCCCGCCGGACGTCTTGACGATGCCGTCCGTGAGGCGCTCGAGCCTGTCCTCAGCAACCCCGCCGTGCAGGTCGTCTCACACTCGCTCAAGCGCGACATGCTCCTGCTGGAACTCGCCGGTGTCTCACTTACCGCCCCTGCATTCGACACCTCTGTAGCCCACTATGTCCTCGAGCCTGAGAAGAGCCACGACCTGGCCGAGGTCGCCCGTGCTTTCGCGAGCATCACCATCTCGTCATACATGCTCGGCGCCACCGAGCGTAAGAAGACCCCCAGTGGTACAGCCGAACAACTCGCCGCCATCGCCGGCGAGCGCGCCGTCGCCACCCTCGCCCTGGTCGAGCCGCTCACCCGTGCTCTCGTCGACAAAGGGCAGTACGCCCTCTTCACTGACATCGAGATGCCCCTCGTCTCGGTCCTGGCACGCATGGAGCGCACCGGCGTGCGCATCGACTCGGCCGAACTCGCTGCCATGTCGCGCTCGATGACGCGACGTATGCACGAACTTGAGCAGCGGGCGCACGAACTCGCCGGCACGCCATTCAACGTCGGCTCGCCGTCGCAGGTCGGCGAGATTCTTTTCGGACGCATGCAGATCGACCCCAAGGCGAAACGCACCAAGAAGGGCGCGTTCTCGACCACCGAGGAAATCCTCGAGCGTTACCGCTCGAAGTACGAGATTGTAGACATCATCCTCCAGTACCGCTCGGTGCGCAAGCTCCTCGCCACCTACATCGATAATCTTCCCGCGCTGGTCAATCCCGCCACGGGCAAGATTCACACCACTTTCAACCAGACGGTCACCGCCACCGGACGCCTCTCGTCCACCAATCCCAACCTGCAGAACATACCAGTGCGCACCGAGCAGGGACGCGAGATACGACGCGCGTTCATCGCCGACCCCGGCGACCTGATTCTCAGTTGCGACTATTCCCAGATCGAACTGCGCCTGATGGCCCACATGTCGAATGACGAGGCCATGATCGCCGACTTCAACGCCGACAGCGACATCCACCGCGCCACCGCCGCCAAGATTTTCCACGAGAACATCGCCGACGTCAGCGACGAGCAGCGCCGTCGCGCCAAGACCGCCAACTTCGGCATCATCTACGGCATCTCGCCCTTCGGACTGAGCGAGCGCCTCGGCATACCACGCTCCGAGGCCAGGGAACTCATCGAGGGTTACCTCCGCACCTATCCGGGTGTCAGGACCTACATGGATACACAGATAGAGAAGGCCCGCAAGAACGAGTACGTCGAGACCGTCATGGGACGCCGGCGCTATCTCCCGGAGATAAACTCGCGCAACGCCGTGGTCCGCGGATATGCCGAGCGCAATGCCGTCAATGCTCCTCTCCAGGGCTCGGCCGCCGACATCATCAAGCGCGCCATGATTGACATCGACGCCGAGATTCGCCGTCGCGCCCTGCGCTCGCGCATGATAATGCAGGTACACGACGAACTCATATTCAATGTCGTTCCCGATGAGCTCGACGAACTGAAGTCCCTTGTCATCAGCCGCATGTCCTCTGCCTTCGCCGGTCGTGTGCCGCTCACCGTTTCCGCCGGTGTCGCCACCAACTGGCTCGAGGCCCACTGATACTTCTGACCCTCCCCTTTCGCCCTACAATATTCCGTCACACATTTCTCTTTTCCCCGAAAGGCATAGATTATGGAACTTCTGATGCAGTACGTCTGGCAGTTAGGCGTTTTTGGCCGCGGCAAGGTCACGGCTGTCGACGGCCGCTGTGTCGAGGTAATCGACCGGGGAACACTCAATACCGGTCCGGGTCCGGATTTCTTCAACGCCAAGGTGCGCGTCGACGGCCAGTTGTGGGCGGGCAATGTCGAACTCCATGTCCGGGCCAGCGACTGGTTCCGCCACGGCCATCAGTCCGACCGCGCCTACGGCAATGTCGTGCTACACGTCGTTGCCGTCGATGATGCCGAGGTCTGCATTGACGGGCGCGACGAGCCGGTTCCCCAGATAGTGATGGGCGACGTCCGCCGCTATCAGGAATTCTACGACCGCCTTCTCAACCGCGACATGCCGACCCTGGGCTGTGCCCCCGAACTCCGTCACCTCACTTCAATCGAGGTCGCCGAATGGCTGGCTTGCCTCGGCTACGCACGCCTTCAGCGCAAGGCCGACGGAATCGCCGACATGGTCGACCATCTGCGCGGCGACTGGTCCGAGACCTCATACATCATTCTTGCCCGCGGACTCGGTTTCGGCACTAACGCCGATGCCATGGAGCGTGTGGCCCGCGCCATGCCTCTGCGCTTGCTCGGCAGGCACTCCGACAGCCTTCGCCTCGTCGAGGCCATGCTGCTGGGGCAGGCAGGTCTGCTCGAGCCTCAGGCATGCGGCCTGGACGACGGGCAGTATGCCGATGACTATCACAGGTACCTCCTCGACCAGTACCGCTTTTTCCGGACCAAGTTCTCGCTCGACGGACCTCTTGCGCCGGGATGGCGCACCGGGGGCCTGCGTCCCGGCAACTCGCCATGGCGCCGTGTCGCCATGCTCGCTCAGTATGTCTGCCTGGGCCTTGCCGGAGGCTCGCGCCTTATGGAGGTGACTGACCTCGACACCATGCTCGGCGTCCTCGACGTCGAACTCGGCGAATACTGGCAGAAACACTGGCGTCCCGGCGCCGAGGCGCCCTATACCCACCGTCTCTCGATGTCCTCGCGTCGCCTCCTTCTGGTCAATGTAGTGATTCCGCTGATTTATGCGCGCGCCGAGCACACCGGCCGCTATGACCTTACCGCGGCCTACGCCGACATGCTTCAGCAACTCGAGCCTGAGGACAACCGCATAATCCGCCTCTTCGCCCAGACGGGCCTCCCGGCCTGCGACGCCCTCGAGAGCCAGGCCCTCATCGAACTCTATAACGAATACTGCGCCCGCCGTCGCTGCGTCTCCTGCCGTTTCGCCCACCGACTCCTTGCCCGCCGTATCGCCGCTCCCTGACCCTTATTGTCGAACCGGCCCTCAGTCCTTCAGCCGGTTGGCGTTGCGGTATTCGCGCGGCGTGCAGCCCGATATCCTTTTGAACGTCAGGTTGAAGTTGCTGATGGAGTTGAATCCCGACATGTATGCTATCTGTGTGATTTTTTCATCTGAAAACAGCATGGCCCTCTGTGCCCGCGCCACTCGCTCTTTCGCCAGATAGTCGCTGACCGTCTGTCCCGTGGTCTTCCTGAACAGTGCGCCGGCGTAGTCGGCGTTCAGCCCCACGGCCTCGGCTATGTCCGATGTGCTGATGGGCGTGTGGCAGTTGTGCGAGATGAACAGTATCATTTCCTGTATCTTGCTCATCGGCAATGCTCTTGATGCCGTGGCGAGGTTGTCGCGGGAGCCGAGTTTTATGTCCATGCGCTTCACCATGCTCTGCAGTTCGAGACGCATGCACTCGTGGAACCGCGGGCTCTGAATGTCCCTCAGCCATTGCCCGAACAGCGCGGACATCGCATTGGCGTCGCACTCGCTGTCAATTATTATCTCGCCCGAGAACAGGCGTCGGGTAAATTCATCCGACAGGTTCCACCGCAGGAACGAGGCTACCGGCACAGTGATGACGTAATACGGCGTCTCGTCAGCGAAATCTATGACCCGATGGGCAAGTAGTCCCCAGAAAATGCAGACTGTTCCGCGCGAAATATCCACTATGCGGTCGTGGAAGAAGTATTTCAGTGCGTTGCCGGCAGTGAAGTTTATCTCGACCTCGTTGTGATGGTCGAAACGTGCCATTCGCGTAGGCTCCCACAGTTCGCAGGTGAAGCCGTAGGGCGAATAATCGGGCCGTTTTTGCTGAAAAGTTGTCATGACATCGGAATTTGCTATATATTTAACTGAAATATTGTAGTTTTTATTGTTTTCAGTTGTATAATTTTGCAGAAAAATACCATCGTCAGGCAACTTTTAAGGGTTACTTGCCTTGGTTTAATTGATATTGTTCCTAAGCCTTAAATTAATATATCCCCGATTATGAAGAAATTAACTCTTTTAGTCGCGCTCATAGGCTTTTTGTGTATGCCCTATGTGCATGGAGCCGAACCCGTAAAGTCACGTGTGATAATAAGCACCGACATAGGCGGAACCGACCCCGATGACAACCAGTCCATGACCCATGCCATGATGTTCACCGACTGTTTTGACCTTGAGGGCATTGTCTCGTCGCCCTCTTATGGCAACGGCAGCAAGGAGGAGATTCTGCGCATGATCGACGTCTTCGAGAAAGACTTCCCTGTGCTCTCGGAAAACATTCCCGGCCTTATGACGCCCGACGAACTCCGTGCCATAACCAAGCAGGGTCGCAAGGGTGCCGCGCCCTACCGCGGATTCACCGGGCCGACCGAAGGCTCGCAGTGGATCATCGAGTGCGCACGTCGCGACGATCCGCGTCCCCTGTGGATTTCTGTATGGGGCGGCCTCGAGGATGTCGCCCAGGCACTCCACGATGCTCCCGACATCGCCGGTAAGATAAGGGTCAACTGGATTGGCGGCCCCAACAAGAAGTGGAGTACCAACAGTTACGCCTACATCGTGGAGAATTTCCCCCACCTGTGGATAATCGAGGACAACGCCTCCTATCGCGGATTCATCTCCCAGAACAAGCTCACCGACCCCTATAACGCCGGCTTCTATGACGCCTTCATGCGCGGAGCGGGCAATCTCGGCGCCGACTTCATCAAATACTATAAGGGCATTCCCAAAATGGGCGACACCCCCGCGCTGCTCTACTTCATGAATGGCAACCCCGACGATCCCGAAGGCGAGTCGTGGGGCGGCAGTTTCGAGAAGACTACACGCAGTTCGCGTCCCGTCTTCCACCGTCCCACCACCGCTCAGGACACCGTGCCCATCTACTCCATCATCGAACTCCATGTCAAGGGACCGGTTAAGGACGATATCGCCCCCGATTCCGTATGCTTCCGTATGGAGATACGCAAGCAGGTGTGGGACGGCTACTATCTCGGCGACGGCGACTACGCCCTGCGCCACTCCACCTACTACACCGGCACGCTTCCCTACAAGATAACCTCACACATCGAAGGCTTCCCCGAGTACGAGGGCGCGATCACCGTCGAGAACATCTGGCCCGGCCGAGAGTCCGCCACCGACTACAAGGTAGGTCCCACATGGTACACCGACAAATCCGACCCCGACCTCTTCTGGCGCAACCTCCAGGGCGCCCAGACCACCTTCCTCTGGCGCCGCGCCGCCCTCGACGCCTGGTCCCGCCGCCTCCACCACCTCAAGCAGTAATCCACCTCCTCCACAACCAACACCCCAACCATCAACCATCCGCACCTCTCCCTCCATCCATATCACCCCTCCATTACCATCAATCATCTGAATCACCCCTACGCCCGCACCAACCCTCCCCACCTTGATGCCCTAATTATATAGTATCCCCAAAACCTTTAGGTTGGAAAAAAGGACCGCCCCTATCACAGGAGTCGGCCCTTTTCACATCTCCCCCTGCAAGTCAACAGCGAATCCCGTACGGACGTGCCTCCGGCACGTAATACACAATCCCCTAAACTTTATCTTCATATTCATTGCGAATTTTGTCTGCTTTTTCTTGGTTGAAAGTTTTTATTTCGTCTGTGATTAGTTGTTTTAGTTCTTTTTGAGGAACGATAAGTTTATATTCGGCAACGCCGATAGGCTTTGTGAAGCCTTCAAGAGCCAGTTCTACTTCCACATTGTCTTTTTCAGCGCATAGGATTATACCTATTGAGGGATTTTCGTCTTTCCCTCTTTCAAGTTTGTCAAGCAACGAGAGATACAGGTTCATTTTGCCGATATATTCAGGCATGAACTCTGAAATTTTCAAATCCACCGCAACGAGCGACCTGAGTCCGCGATGAAAGAAAAGCATATCCACCTTGTAATCCTTGCCGTTGTAGGACAGAACGTGCTGATTGCCGATATATGTAAACCCCTGACCCAATTCCAGAAGAAACTGCTTTACCTTTTCTACCAGTCTTCGTTCAAGTTCCAGTTCAAGAAGTGGCTCGGTCACACCAAGAAATCCCATGCAATAGGAATCCTTGAAAACCTCGTTGGCGTATGCCGCCTGAACTTCCGGAAGAGCGATTGCGAAATTATTTGATACATTTATCTCCGGCTGATGCTTGTGCATCTCCAGTTTTACAGCATTGATTAGCAAATCTCGGCTCCAGCCCTTTTCTTGGTACTTGCGGGCATAGTATTCTATCGCTTCTTCGTTATCGTCGAACTTAGATATGAGGTAGTTTATATGCCCCCACGGCAAAAGTGCAACAGCCTGTTGCACTTTTGGATTCGATTCATGGAATCTCACAAAAAACCGCTTCATATTAAACAAGTTGCGCACTGACATTCCCATTTTCGGATATGATGATTTAAGGTCAGCGGACAACCGCTTGACTACATTGTCTCCATGTTTACTATCGAGTTTACGCTCATAAAGCAACTGGCCTATACGCCAATACATTTCATTCGACGTACTGACAAGGGCGCGGGCGGCATTGCCTCGTGCAGTTTCAATAACTGCGACGGCCTGTCGCAGTATTTCATTATATTCTGAATCGTTATGAATACGAACAACGGTTTCCATACACAAAGTTAATACTTTTATTTTGATTTTCAGCCATATGCGTACACTCCCGCTCGAAAAAGTGTAACCACCCCACAGCCATTCCCTTGAAAAAGTGTAACCAACACTTGATTATTCCCTGGAAAAAGTGTAACGACGCCCACATATTCGTTGGAAAAAGTGTAACGAACCCTTGATTATTCCCTCGAAAAAGTGTAATTTTGGCAGCGATAAATCTAAGAAGTCATGCTTAAGAGAAAGATTGAGACATATTTATCCGATTGGAAAGAGTCTGCTGATAAAAAACCTCTGGTGATAAAAGGTGTGCGCCAGTGCGGGAAGACATATATCGTAAAGAAGTTCGCAAGGGAAAATTACGAGAACGTTGTCTATATGAATTTTATCCTCGAACCGGACAAGAAATCTGCTTTTGAAGGCAATCTGGATGTCGAGACCCTAATTCTCAATCTCTCGGCATTGATTCCCGACAGTCGTTTCATAAGCGGTAAAACATGCATTATCCTTGATGAGATCCAGGAATGTAAAGAGGCGAGGACAGCATTGAAGTCATTTCAGATAGACGGTCGTTTTGATGTTATCGCCACAGGTTCCCTCTTGGGTGTGAAGGGATACGGCAACCGCAGGGACAAAACCGAAGGCGAAGATTCAGTCCCTGTGGGATATGAGACAATTGTGGAGATGTATCCGTTGGACTTCGAGGAATTTTTGTGGGCAAATGGGATTGGAACGAATGTGATTGACACAGTACGCTCCTGTTTTGAAAATGAAACTCCTGTCCCCGAGGGCGTTCATAAGGCAATGATGGAACTGCTGTATAGATATGTTATTGTCGGAGGCTTGCCCGAGGTTGTGAACTGTTTTCTTGAAACGAAGAATGTCGAGTTGATATACAAGAAGCAACGTACCCTCATCGCCGAGTATGAAGAAGACATGGTCAAATATGCCGATGACTCGGATAAACCTCACATACGGGAATGCTTCGAGTCGATACCCAGACAGTTGGCAAAAGAATATAAGAAATTCCAGTACTCGGTAGTCAAGAAAGGCGGAAGAGCCTCGCAATACTTAGGCAGCATTCAGTGGCTTGAGGATGCCGGAATTGTGGAGCGTTGCTACAACACCACCATCACCGAACTCCCATTGTCCGGCAATTCCATTCCGGATTGTTTCAAGGTCTACACTACAGATATCGGTATTCTTATGGGAATGCTTGACTACGGTACACAGGCCGATATATTGAGAGGCAATCTTCTTGGATATAAAGGCGCAATCTTTGAGAGCCTTATGGCTGACTTTCTATGCAAGTCAGGTCAGAAACTTTACTATTTCCATAAGGACAGCGGTCTTGAAATAGACTTCTTGGTTAGATTTAAAGGAGAATGTGTTCTTATCGAGGTCAAGGCAAAGACAGGCAAGACCAAAAGCATGTCCACCGTGCTTAAGAACAAGAACGTCTATCATGTCAACAAAGGCATCAAGTTAGGTCAATACAATGTAGGCCGCGAGGGAGACGTATTGACGATACCCTTATACATGGGCTTCCTGATAAAAGACAAACTCCCGAACACAATCATCCCCGACGTAGACCTCACCTGTTTGACTGACTGATTGCACCCCCAAAATCCTGTACGGACGTGCCTCCGGCACGTAATATTCGGCACGCAACAATCGTACCGAAACCGGTACTTTTTGCCAATCCGGACATAAATTGTTAATTTTGCAGTCCCATTTCTTGCACTCGCATCACATTATGAAGGATTTATACAGACTTTTGGCCGATTCCGTGCTTGGCGGAATCTGTATCGCCATAGGCGGTGTGGTCTACCTCAAGGTCGGCGGCGTGGCAGGCGCCATACTTTTCGGCTTCGGACTCCTCGCCGTCGTGCACTACGGCTTCAAGCTATACACCGGAGTCTCCGGTTTCGTCCCCCGCGCCTCGTGGACCGAGTTCCGCAACCTCATCGTCATCCTTGGTGGCAACATCATCGGCTGCTGGCTTCTCGCCGCCGCGCTCAAGTACTCCGCCCCCGCGCTGATGGACACCGCCGTCAGCGTCTACACCTCGCGTCTCGCCCTCGGCTGGATACAGTGTGCCCTGCTCGGCGCCGGATGCGGCTTCATAATGACCACCGCCGTGCGCTTCGGCCGCGAGGGCCGTTGGCTCCCGCTGCTCTTCGGCGTCCCCGTCTTCATCCTCTGCGGCTTCCTCCACAGCATTGCCGACGCCTTCTACATCTCCATGCTCCCGTCTGACTTCTTCTCGGCGAATTTCTCCGTCCTGGCTGTCAACTACCTCGCCATCGTCCTCGGCAACTTTGTCGGATGCAACCTCACGCGCTTACTGCGTCTGGATTCCAAAGCCTGAAAAATCTTCCCAAATCTCCCTATTGTTGGACTAAATTTCCATTCTGACTGTTCCCGCGAACTTGTGCGGGGATGGTTTGTTGGAAATTTAGTAATTTTGCCGCCTGCACCTCTCTCTGCAGGTACTAACGTTAAAACACTTGCGAAATCATGAAGAGACTATACACTTTCATCTTGGCCGCCATTGCTGGCTTCTCGCTTGCCTCCGCCGACACTTTCGAGGCCATCAAATACGGCAACTTCGACCAGTGGATCACCCGCAACATCAAGGAATCCAAAATCCTCGGCGGTAAGACCAGACAGGTATATGAGATAGGCCCCACCGCCACCGACAACTCCGGTAAGGCATACACCAACCGCGGAGGCTCGCCATGGGGCACATCCAACGTCATGGCCAAGCCCGCAGGAATCACCAAGACCTCCAACGCCGTCTATCCCGAGAAGCGCGGCGCCGGCAAGTGCGCAAAACTCGTATGCGAGTACGAGCACTGCAAGGCCGCCGGCATCGTGAACATCGACGTCATCGTCGGCGGCTCCATCTACACCGGCCAGATGCAGGAACCCATCAAGTCGACCTCAAACCCCATGTCGAAGATGGACATGGGCATGCCCTTCACCAAGCGCCCCAAGGCCCTCCAGTTCGACTACAAGGTGTCCATGCCCAGCACCAATGAGCGCATCTACTCCTCGGGCTTCGGCAAGAAGAAAACACTCGCCGGGCGTGACAAGGCCGAGGTTTTCATCATTCTCCAGCGCCGCTGGGAGGACGCCAGGGGCAACATCCACGCCAAGCGCATAGGCCAGGCGCGCGAGCGCTACGCCGCGTCGACGGCCAGTTGGGTCAACGGACACAGGCTCCCCGTCAAGTACGGACAGGACGCCGCTTTCCCCCTAATCGCAAAAGAGAAGAGTTATTACGCCAAGAACTCCAAGGGCAAGATGGTTCCCGTGATCGAGGAAGGCTACGAGCCAAACGGCAAGCCCACCCACATGATCGTCATGTTCTCCGCGGCAAGCGGCGAGCCCTATGTCGGCACCCTCGGCCTTACAATGTGGGTCGATAACGTCGGTCTGGTCTACTGAACCAGGGCGCGTACCCCGCGCGCGCCTATAAGCAGTGCCGCCATCAGCAGCACGATCAGCGCCGAGCACGGCACGTCGACCACCGTGCCGATGAACAGGCCACCCACCGAGCATACCAGCGACACCACCGCCGACCATAGTATCATCGGCTTCAGCCGGTGGACGAACGTCTCCGCCACCATCATCGGCAGCGACAGCATCGACATCAGCAGCATGATGCCCACAAGCCTTATGGTCAGCACTATGCACAGCGCCACCATCACCGTCATCACTATCTGCACCGTCTTTACCGGCAGACCCGCCACGCGGGCGAAATCCGGGTCGAACGCACAGCACACTATCAGCCTGTATCCCGTGCAGAATACGGCGACAAGCACCGCCGTATAGATGGCGAACGCCGCAAGGTCGGCCTTTGTCACTGTCAGTATGTTGCCGAAAAGGAACGAGTTGAGTTCGGGGACATACCCCGGGGTGAGGAATACGAAGAACACGCCTGCCGCCATGCCCAGGGCCCAGACCACGGCTATGGCCGAGTCCTGGCGCACGCGCATCCGCGTCGACATCCATTCGACTCCCAGTGACGAGATTACGGCGAACACTCCGGCCATCAGCACCGGGCTGATTCCGAGCCAGTAGCCGAGGCCAAGGCCGCCGAAGCAGGCGTGCGTCACGCCGCCCGCTATCGACACCATGCGGCGCGTGATTATGTATGTGCCGATTATGGCCGCGGCCACAGAGATGATGGCTACGCCTATCAGCGCGAGTCTGAAAAATTCGTATTCGAGCATTTCTTAAGACGGTTTTCTGTCCTGTCGCGCCTCGGCGACTATCATCAGCAGTTCCTCACGGACGTCCGACGGCAGTGTTATGCCGCGCCGCTGTATGGCCCGCGCCCATGGAGCGATTTCCTCGGGCTTCAGGGTCAGGAGCACGTCGCGGAACGCCTCGGTCTCCTCGGGTTCGTATGCGTCGGCGGCGCGTCCGGCGTATGCGTCCAGTTCCTCGTCGTCGTAATAGTCCTCGGCGTCCTGGACCGCGGTCGACAGCGAGTCGCGCTCGCACACTATGTGCATTCCGCAGCACTCGCCTTCGCCGTCTCCGCTGCCTTCCCCGTCGCCGGGCTTGTTCTCCTTGGCTTCGGATTCCGAAGGGACCTCTGCTGCTGTCTCGGGCCCGTCCGGCTGTTTTTCCTCCTTCGGATTGCTCTTTCGGTAGGCGTTGTCCAGGCGGTGGTGGAGCCACAGCACGAGGCCTACGCCCGCTATGCAGGCGGCAAGTACCAGTATGGGTGTAAGATGCGCGGGCATGTGCTTCCTGTTATTCTTCGTTATCGGTTTCGGGTGCGGGTTCAGACGGGTCGCGGAGAGTGAAGCCGGCCTGACGCAGGTCGTCCCAGAATGTGGGATATGATTTTGCCACCACCTCGACGTCACGGATTATTATGCCCGGCAGGAACACCGAGCAGGGCGCGAAGGCCATGGCCATGCGGTGGTCGCCGTAGGTGTCGATGACCGGACGCTCGAGTATGGGGTGCCTGCGGCCCTCCCATGATATGCTGTCGCCTTCGGCCTCGAAGACGAAGCCCAGTTTGTCGGCCTCAGCCACGAGGGCGGCCAGGCGGTCGGTCTCCTTGTCGCGCAGGGTGTGGACGCCGCTGAAGCGGAATGGCATGCCTATCATGGCGGCCGCCATGGCGAAGGTCTGCACGAGGTCGGGCGTCGCCTGCATGTCGTCGTCGAGACGCGAGAACAGGTCCGGCGTCGCCGACAGTTCCGCCGCCTCGATGTCCTCCGTATCGAATTCGGTGATTACGCCGATGCGCTCGCCGAGCACGCGGGTCCGTGCGTCGCCCTGAAGCGAGTTGGGACGAAGGCCTGGCAGGGTCACCCATCCTGCCGTCAGCGCCGCGATCGAGTACCAGTACGATGCCGCCGACCAGTCCGGCTCCACGACGAAGTTCTGGGGCAGTGGCTTGGGAGTGCCGCGGCTGACGCTGAGGGTCATGCCCTCGAGCGAAGCCTCGATTCCCACCTCGCGGAGCAGACCGACGGTCATGTGCAGGTAGGGCAGCGAGGCCGGCGGGTTCAGCAGCGTGACAGTCAGGTCCTGTTCCATTGACGGAGCCATCAGCGCCAGGCCCGACAGGAACTGCGAACTCACCGACGCATCCACCGCGATGCTGCCGCCCGATAGTTTGCGGCCCACGATGTGCAGGGGAGCGAAACCCTCCTCGCCCGCATAACTGATGTCCGCGCCGAGTTGGCGCAGGGCGTCGACAAGTATGGCGATGGGGCGCTGGCGCATGCGCTCGTTGCCGTCGAGAACGACGTCGCAGCCCGGTGTGGCGGCGAAATATGCCGTCGCGAAGCGCATCGCCGTGCCGGCGGCGCCAATGTTGACCTCGCCCGAGGTCTTTCCGAGGGCCTCGCGCAGCAGGCGTGTATCGTCGCAGTCAGCCAGCGGCGGAAGTTCGGGGTGGCCGGGAGTTAGGGCATTGAGTACGAGCAGGCGTGCCGACAGCGACTTCGACAGCGGCAGCGACACGGTGGTCTGTAAGATTTCTTCAGGAGGATAGATCGCGTAATCCACAGTTATGGTATTTAATAATGAAAGGAGTAGGGGAGATGCCGCCAGTCGTCATAAACTTATTCCCGGGAGATGTATATAAAAGATGTATATAAAAAAAGAATGAGTAATTGTAAAAAGCACAAGACTTAATAACGATTACTCATTCTCCTCTCTCCTCTGGCGGTGCGGACGGGACTCGAACCCGCGACCCCAGGCGTGACAGGCCTGTATTCTAACCGGCTGAACTACCGCACCAGGTTTTTGAGGCTTGCATCACCTTGTTTCCTTGGTTTTGCGATGCAAAGGTACGCTGAATTTTTTAATCCTGCAACACTTTCACAAAAAAATTTCAAAAAACTTTTCCAGCCCCCACCTAATCCCCTCACTCACCATGGAATGGCGACATCCCGCCTCCCGAATCAGTCGAGCCTACCGCGTCCCGAATCCCTCCCTCTCCCATCTGTACGGACACGATTAATCGCTCTCCCCTCGAATCTCCCCCGAACAAAAAAGTCGAGGCACCCCGACAATGTGGCAGTCTCGACTTAGCCTTATTCTTGCTTCTCGGACCATGGGACGTTCGGTGACTTTAAGTATCCCTTGAGGGCGGAACTTTGTTTGCATGCCGCCTGATAAATCCTGATTATACGGCCATAACGGGAGTCGGGATATGTCTTGGCATAATTATCAAAAAACTCGTCATCGTTGTCCGGCAGTGTTGTTAAACTGCTGTATATTGGGTCAAGATAGACTTGTTCCATATAATAATACCAGGTAAGATACACCAGCCACGATGGGAAAATACTCCTGTCCAGATATCTGTCATCTTCGGAAAGAAACTCAACCAATTCTTCCATAGACTTGACCAACGGATTATTGGCGCGGGCATAACCTAAATCTATATCAAGGTCTATATCTGAAATATTTCCGAGAAACAGCAACAGGTCCGCAATCTTACTTTCTTTGACAGAAACCCTGCTGTCTGCCGAATCCGTCGACCATTTCATGAAGATCTCATTCTCATAGTCCGTCTCGCCCTTCCCGACATGAGCCATATAGTCCTTAAACGAATCCATGGCAACCTCAATCTCCTTATAGAATTCATCCCGGTCCAGCCCGACCGTTTCCCGGCACCACCCCTGCAGATTCACCACAAGGGCCACGCCCAGCACAACAATCCTCCGCAGCCACCTCGCCGCGCCTCTCTTCCGTCCGTCACTTCCCATATTCATTTTCAATTCTAATATTAGTTAAAACAAGTCTGGCATACCAGTTATCTAAATCTTTGCAAAAAAGGATGGATTATGATGTCTTATATGGATATCTTCAAATTCGGCATAATGGCATCTATCATGGGCTGGGGAACTTCACATTCCCTTGCCAAGAGAGGCCAGCGCGAAGACAATTCGGCAATACGGTCGATTATTTCAGTAGCTTCCTTTATATTGTTTCGTTTCGCAAATTCCAAAAGGTCTTGGCGGGTGATGTCATCAAACTTTCCGTTGATTGACATCTGATGCTGTGCTGTCCATCCGCCCTTTGGATTATAGGCAAATCCCATGTCGTATGCCGGCGAAAGAGTCCATTTGCCTTGTCTGTCCATAAGGAAGGATATGTTTTTGGTGTGGTCATCCTGATTGCGGATTACAACATTGAATACCTTTGCCTATGAAGTTTTCGGCATACTCGAAATGTGCCACCTGCCGGTTGTTGTCCCATCGGAATGTCCCGACGGGTTGTCCATACAGGTTTACTCTTGCTATATCTACCATTCTGATTCTTCGGTATTAGGCTGTGTGTTGGTCTTGTTGTTACCACTTGCTCGTTTGCGCTGCTTCTTCTTGCTTGCTTCGACAAACTCGAAATATTCATTGGGACTCATCTCATCTTCCTTAATGAGTGACGAGAACACATCCAGTTCGCCAAGTATGCGAAGCACGCGCATCAGGGAATCGAAATAACTTATATCGCCTTTCTCGATTCTCTTTAATGTCGTCAATGAGACTTGCGCCTGTTCCGCGAGCGACACCTGAGTGAAGTCTTGTCGGAGTCGCAGATGCCTTATTTTTTGTCCTAACCGACGGCGGATTTCTCCGTCAGACAACATATATATATTCTCTTCCATAGTCGCACTTACGTCTATTAGTATGCAAATATAACAATAATAGTTCAAACTACGACTATTTTACGCTCATAATTTTCAACTTAACTAAAGTTTATTGTCTGATTCGAAGTTTACTCCTGTCCACGGCCCGTGCCTCCACCCGATTCCACGCATCATGAAATGGCGCCGTCCCGCCGCCCTAATCCCTCCATCTGTACGACGGTGTGTCAAAATTAAGGTTTTGGTACACCCTCTTTGGAGGAATATATCGATTACTATAACAATAAACGAATCAAAGCCCGGTTAAAAGGAAAGAGCCCGGTGCAATACCGAACTCTTTCTCAAATCGGATAGTTAATAACCCGTCCAACTTTCTGGGGTCACTTCATAATGACAAAGCCTCTTATCTATGCGATAAGAGATACGAAGGCTATTTAGTAATTTACCGACGGCGCCCCTACACCTAGTTTATATTGTAATAATAAATAGCATGTACATTGAGGATTATTATAACTATTTATCACATCCTCATATTCATAGTATAAACGAATTTCCCGATCAGAATAGCGCCAAATGCATTCATCCTCCGTATCTAAATAAGGTTCTCCATATTTCTGTAAAAGATTTGATCTCATAACATCAAATTTTTTTCGAAAAATACCTTGTTTAGACCTGGCTGAATCGTAACCTGATGAACTAAAATATTCACCCCAATACTCTCCGTAATCAAAGCAAGAGAAATTGACTGTGTAAAGTTTCCCATTCTTAAACCAAAATGTTACGTCATCAAATGAGCAGTTCCCTAATGATGGATTTTTAGATTCATAGTAACGTTGGCCAATACTGTTAGTCTTCCAACTACCGGAAATTTTAGAAGTTACCGTAGATTCTGTGTCTCCTAAGTTCACGCCATAAACAGATGATATGCGTTGTGAGTATGATGAAATAATTCCCAGCGCACAGAAAATAACAATCAGAATCCATGATTTTAGATTGGTCATATTCATTTTATAACATACCAATTACCGTTGTGACCGAACCGTGACTTACCCTGAATGCAAATCCAGGTATTTTGGAACTTAATGTATTTCTTTCCATGATGAAGATACACAGTGTACGTGCCTTTGGGTGCGCCGTTTTCATTATAAACTGAAACCGATTGGGATGTAGGAGAATAAGTGCCGTCGTTTCTTGCTTGAGTTGTGGCTTGACAAGTGTTAGCTTGCCATAAAGAGCCATAGTTCACATCTGCAATAGTTATGCCAACTAAAATTGCAGCCAATAAAATAATTTTTTTCATGCGCATTGCGTTATTGTTGGTCTTACAACCCTTCGACCATAATAAATAAAAAGAGAGGCGTGGGCTGCTATGCCACGCCTTTATGTGAAGGTGGTCGGATTACCTTATGCTAAGTGGTGGAATAAAACAGCTCCACGCCATATGACGTGGAGACAGTTCTGCCATCTCTTGAGCATTGTGATAAGTTTCCGACGCTTTTCACATACAAGCAGAGGACATAACGTCTCTTGTAAATTCAGTATGTCTTTGCCAATCGCATGATTGACAATGCAAAATTAAACAAATTTTTAATTCTGGCAATATTTTTTTCAATTTATTTTTCCATGATAAAAATAATTTACTCAGAACTATCCTCATTTTCACTTATTATTTATTTAGATAGGGATGTTGCCGTGGCCCCTTAAGACAACCCATGTGAGTTTTATCGCGTCCGCCTTAAATCTCCGAACAAAAAAAGCGAGACTACCCGACAAAGTGGCAGCCTCGACTTAGCCTTTTTTTATAGTGCAAGTTGGAGCGACTAAAGTCTCCAGAAGCACTTTCTTGTGCAAAGGTAACACTTTTATTTATCATAGCAAAATTCCGAGAAGTCTGGTCTATTGTCCAAGCGGGGTCAGGCGACGGAGACGGGGAGGGAGGTGGCGGCGGTGATGCGGCGGGCGATGGTGTCGAGTTCTTCGCGGGGGACCTTGCAGAGCGACTGCTCGGGGGTCTTGCGGTCGATGGAGTATATCATGACGGAGGAGGGGGCGATGCGGCGCAGGGCTTCGATGAGGGCTTCGACTTCCTCGGCTGTGGTGTTGTCGACGGCGACGCCGTCGTGGGTGCCGCGGGTGAACATGGTCTGGACTATGACCTTGCCGTCGAAGGCGGCGAGGGCGGCGACGACCTTGGCGACGGAATATGTCGGGTCGTTGGGACGGTCGAGCAGGCGGACGGTGCCGTCGAAGGCCGAGTCGAGTTTGGCGATGTTGTTGTCGACGCGGCGGAGCGCCCCGGCGACGTCGGGGCGTGCGGCGCGGGTCGAGTTGGTGAGGACCGAGATCTTGACCTCCGGGAAGTACTTGTCGCGAAGGCGGATGGTATCGTCCACGATGTCGGCGAAGTCGGGATGGAGCGTAGGCTCGCCGTTGCCCGAGAAGGTGATGACGTCGAGCGGCTTGCCTTCGTCCTTTAGCGAGCGGAGTTTCTGCTCGAGCAGGGCGGCGACTTCCTCGCGCGAGGGGAATCCTGTCGTGCCGGGACCCTGGGCGTTGTAGCCGGCCTCGCAGTAGAGGCAGTCGAACGAGCATATCTTGCCGTCACGCGGCGAGAGGTTGACGCCGAGCGACGAGCCCAGGCGGCGGGAATGTATGGGGCCGAAGATTGTTTCGGTGAAAAGTACAGTCTGCATTTGTCTGAGAGTTACTTATTGTTTCTTGAGGAAAAGGCGGGTTGACTGAGAGGCCAGGAGACCTGTCACGGCGACGGCTGCGGCGGTGACCAGAAGGTCGCCGGGGCTGAGCCGCACGGGATAGGCGTCGACAACGAGACGCGAGACGTCGCCTGCGAGTTTCACGAGGGCGAAATGCTGCTGAAGCAGGGTTAGGATGACGCCGAGGACTATGCCGACGGCACCGCCGACGATGGTGACGAGCCAGCCCTCGAGGATGAAGACGCGGCGCACCAGCGACGGTCCTGCGCCGAGGGCGCGGAGCGTCCGCATGTTGTCGCGTTTCTCGATGACGAGCAGCGAGAGCGTCGATACGATGTTGAACAGCGCGATGACCAGTATGAACACCAGCATCATGAATGTTATCCACTTCTCGATGGAAATCATGCGGAACGACTCGGCATGCTGCTCCATCGTGTCCTTGACCGTAAACTCCGGACCGGCAATCTGCTGAATCCGCTCCTTGAGCGAGGCGATGTCGGCGCTCTTCTTCGTGAACACCTCGATGGCGTCGGCTGTTCCCGGCTCATGCTCGAGGAGTCGGGCCACCGAGTCGATGGGCAGGAGGATGAAGTTGCGGTCGTACTCGCTCTGGCCGATGTTGAAAATTCCGCTGACGGCGACCTGCGAGCCTCGGAATGCGGCGGCGGTATTGGCGGGATTGATGCGCCCGAGGCGGCGAGGCACATAGACGCGCAGGCGGCGCACAGCGTCGGGCGAGGTCAGCATCTTGTTGGCGACGCCCACCGAGACGACCGTGGCGCACGACGAGTCGGCGTCGGCGACGTTGAGGGCGAAGTCGCCCTCGATGATGCAGTCGCGTATGCGCGACAGGTCGCCGTACGACTCGGGGATGCCACGCACGATGACAGGCGTCTGCGTCTCGGGACCTACGAGCAGGGCGCGGGTCTCGAGCAGGGGGACCGTTCCGCGGACGCCGCGGATGTCGCGGATGGCCTCGGACAGCGAGTCGGCGCTGAACACGCGCAGGTCGGCACGCTCGACCTTCAGCGGCGGGTCAATCAGGTCAAGATGACTCGCGGCAAGGTCGGTGAAACCGTTGAATATGCTCAGCACCACCACCATAGCCATGGTGGCGACAGCAACGCCAGCCACCGAGATGATGGTGATGACGTTGACGGCGTTATGTGACTTCTTGGCGCGTAGATAGCGCCAGGCGATTTTTAAGGCGAGCAAGAGCGGAGACGGTTAATTGTTCAGCAGACGGTCGATGTTGTCGGCGTAGTCGAGCGAGTCGTCGAGGTGGAAGTGGAGTTCGGGGACCTTGCGCAACTGGTAGCGCACGCGCTGGGCGAGTTCGTAGCGTATGGTCTTGGCGCTCGCCGAGATGCTCTCGATGATTTCGGGAGCCTTCTCCGAGGGGAACACCGAGAGGTAGACGCGGGCGACGGAGAGGTCGGGGCTGACGCGGACAATCGAGACCGAGACGAGGGTGCCGTGGGTCTTGGCTGTCTGCTGACGGAAGATTTCGCTGAGTTCCTTCTGGAGGAGGCGGGATATTTTGGCTTGTCTTGTTGATTCCATATTATTGTGCTTTAATGTTATTCTTCAATTGTGTTATTTTTCAATATCGTGTCTGATGTCACTCTTTCTTAGAACGTTTGCGGGATGGTCTTTGTTGAGCCGCAGGGAACGGGCCGTCACAGACGGCGGCAGATGGTCAGGCCGTCGCGCACGGGAAGGATGACCTTGGCGACGCGGGGGTCGGAGGCTATGGCGTCGTTGAACTCGGCTATGGCGCGGCTCTGCGCGTCGTGGAACGCGGCGGCTCCGTCGGGACCTGCGCTCAGCGGCATCTTGCCGCCCCACAGGGTGTTGTCGGCAAGGATGAATCCCCCGCTGGGCACACGGTCGACCACCATCTCGAAGTACTGGCGGTAGTTGCGCTTGTTGGCGTCGATGAACACCAGGCCCCACTCCCCTTCGAGGCGCGGAACGACCTCCAGGGCGTCGCCGACGTGGAGACGTATCTCGGCCGGCCGGGGATTGGCGGCGAAGGTCTCGCGGAGTTCGTCGGCCATCTCGTCGTCGATCTCCACCGTATCGAGGACGCCGCCCACGGGCATTCCCTCGGCGAGACACAGCGCGGAGTAGCCCGTGTAGGTGCCGAGTTCGAGGACGCGGCGGGGACGTATCATGAACGAAAGCATCGACAAGAGGCGTCCCTGGACGTGACCCGAACACATGTGCGGGTAGAGGTGGCTGAGGTTGGTGTGCCGGTAGAGGTCGTGGAGTTCTGGAGGCTCCGGGTCGCAGTGGGCTGCGAGATAGGCCTCGGTGAGTTCGGCCGCCTCGGCCGCTGACAGTGTCTTGGGGTCGGAGGTCATAGTTCGATCGAGTTTATGATTGAGGCTATCTCCTCGGCGTCATCGGCGGAGGTGCCGCGGCCTATGGGGAGGCTGAGTATCTCCGAGGCGAGCAGTTCGGTGACGGGCAGAGGTCCGTGCTCGAGAGGCTGGTCGGGACGCGAGGTCTCGCCGCGGGTGTAGCATGGCTGAAGGTGCGGCGGGACGGCATAGTGTATGTCGGTGCCTACGCCGGCACGGGCAAGACGTTCGGCCATGAGGTCGCGGCGGCCGCCGGTGACGCGGATGACGTACTGGTGCCAGACGCAGTCGTCGCCCGGATCATCGCATAGCGGCGTGATGACATCCGGACGAAATATTGTCTTGCTGTATATATTGGCCAGCAAGCGGCGGTCGGCGTTCTCGCGGAGTGTGTGGGGAAGTTTCACGCGGAGCATTGCGGCCTGAATCGGGTCGAGGCGGCAGTTGAAGCCCTGACAGATATTGTGGTAGCGGCGGTCGGAGCCGTAGTTGGCGAGACAGCGCACGGTGTCGGCAAGTTCGGCGTCGGAGGTCGTGACGCATCCGGCATCGCCGAGGGCGCCGACATTCTTGGTCGGATAGAAACTGAACGCACCGGCGTGACCGAGGGAGCCGACGGCGCATGTGCCGTTGAGTCCCGGCGCCACAGAACGGGCGCCAATGGCCTGGGCGCAGTCCTCGACGACAATCAGTCCCTCGCGACGAACGATATCGGCCATCCCGTCGCTCCATGCCACACGTCCGTAAAGGTGGACGGGCATCACGGCGCGGACGCCGGGGCCAATGGCCGAGGCTATGCCACGGGCCGAGAGGTTCATGGTGCGCTCGTCGGGGTCGACGAGCACTGGACGCAGTCCGGCGTCGGTAATGGCGAGCACGGAGGCTATGTATGTGTTGGCGGGGACGATGACTCCGTCACCGGGATTCAGGCGCCCGAGATGGACGAGGGCGCGGAGAGTCAGGCGCAGTGCGTCGAGTCCGTTGCTAAGACCCACACAGCGGGTGGTCTCGCAGAGACGCGCCATGTCGGACTCGAAGGCGTCGACCTCGGGGCCGCCGATGTAGCGTCCCGATCGTATCACCCGCCCGGCGGCGTCGACCAGGGCGTCGGCGTACGGCTCGTTCACCTTGCCGAGATCGAGAAACGGATATTTGAGTGCCATATCGGAAAAGTTGCTGAAGATTGGTTAATTGGTTGATTCTCAGAAAAGCGGGCCGCGTGCGCGGGCTATCGCGCTGAATTCCTCGAAGTCGCGGATGTACTCGGCCTCGTCGTAGGGGAGGGAGACAAGGGCAAGGAGGACGCTGCCCGACGAGAAGTTGGTGATCGAGCGCCAGTAGCCCGGTGGAACATATAGGCCCTCGTAGGGACGGTTCAGCGTATAGGTGACGGTATGGTAGCCGTCGGTGAGCGTCACGTCGAAACTTCCGTTCACGGCGACTATCAACTGGTGGAGTTCGCGATGGGCGTGTCCTCCGCGTGATTCGCCGCCGGGGACATCGTATGTCCAGTAGACGCGCTGAATCTCGAAGGGGATATGGCGCATCTCCTCGACGAAGGTCAGGCTGCCGCGCGGGTCGTAGATTTTGGGCAGTGAAAGAATTTCCGGAATAGTTTGGCTCATGTTGAAAAGAATCGGTGATGAAGAATGTGCCGGAGCCGTGGCGGGACTTATGCCGGGAAGACGTGTCCGGAACACCGCAGGGCAAAAACTTCGGCAAATATACGAAATATAATGTAAAAAGAGGACATCCGGCGGTAACGGGAGACGTCGGAGAAAAAGTTTTTTGGGCGCCGGGCGCCGGTTCTGAAGTGGTTTGAGCAGCGGCCTCCGGTTTTGAAGTGGTTTGAGTGTCGGGGTCCGGTTTTGAAGTGTTTTGATTCGGGGTGCGAACGGCAGTGTACGGTTCATTGGCCTCAAGACGCGCCCGGAGGTCGGCGATTTCGGCCTTTATCGCATTTATGCGGGAGTTGAGTCCGGCATCCGCGCCATCGAGTGACTTGGCCCTTTCTTCGAGGGTCAGAAGATAGCGCCCCAGGGCATCAATCCTGCAGAGGATTTTCTGCTCGCGGAAATAAGCGTCGGAGGCGGCCCAAGTTTTGTCATAGGCCGATTCGGGATTAGAGTAAAACATAGTTGTGTGTCAAGTTTTTAGATTAAAAAATTGGTTTGATTAAGTAATTATTACCCGGGGACCGGGCTGTGAAAGACACTGCAAAGATACGACACGGCGAGGCGTTTTATACTCCCCCGTCTGAATAGATTGGCAAAATTTGAAATTTTTTTTCGGGAAAGGGAATTTTTTTTCGATTTTGGGGAATATTTTTTTTCAAGATTCCCGAGGTGTCCGAGATGCGCGAGATGCGCGAGAATCCCGAAGTGTCATGATTTATCACGAGATAGCGCGATTTAGCGCGGGGAAGCGGGAAGGATGGGGAATTATGGGAGGGATGGGAGTGTTGGGAAATGGGGAATATGTTTTTGGGGAATGCTTTTTTTGGGGGGGGGTGGGGCATTTTTATGATACATTTAATTTTAGAAGTCGGATTGGTCAGGTTCGGGATTTAAATATGCCCAACTAAACCTTTACCTATTTATTTATAGCGCTGGCAAAGAAAGAACACCCTCATCGTGTCCACTGAACGGTTAGAAAAGCACTCGGGGAGGCAATAAACCGGTTTACAATTCGTTAGATATAATGTATGCGATGTAATCAACATCATAAACACGAATTCGTATGCGAATCCGATATATCACCCTGATAATGACATTTGCCATGATTTCCATGAATTTATCGGCTCAGAGTAGTGCCGATAACGGCATCAGTCGTGAGAATTACGGCTTGGTCAGGACTAATATGAATATTTCATACAGCCATGGTTGGGGAAACATAGAGGATGTGTTTTCAGCAAGAGTCTCGTATGAGTTTATAAGGAATCGATACATCACTCTGACGGCTAATGGCCGGTACTCTTCCTGTGAGGTCTCTTGTGCTTACGGAGATCTATCCGACAGTTACAATCCAGATGAGATAAATCTAAATGGCACGCATCTTTTAGGTCAGGTAGGTGTTACTTCCACTTTCCGATTCAAGTTGTTCGGTAAACCTTTTATGGGAATGGCAATGCTGAACTCGGAATGGGGCGAAGGAGGATTTGCAAGGATTTCCGGGATTGCCATGGGGCTGTTCATGATTAAAGCCAACCGTGATACTCAATTCGGCATAGGTCCATTGGTGATGATAAATTCCACTTCTAAGATTCCCGCTTTTATTGTCTTCATGTATAGACACCGCTTTAATGAGAAATGGCTGGTAAATTTGTATGGTGGCATGTTTTCGGTGGATTACACACCGACCAAAAATAATTTGATAAGTATAGGAGCCGATGTTGATGTAAATTCGTTTTACTTTAGACCATCCGATAGAAGGTTGCCTTCGCGATGTAGATTTACATCAACTTCGTTTCGCCCGATGGCGAGGTATCGTCATAGACTTGCGGAAAACTTGTATTTTGATACCCAGGTAGGTGTTTCCCTTAAGATGTTAAGTCGAATCAATGGTGTCACGGGAACCAAGGAATATGTTGAATGCAAACAAAAGGCCGCACCTTTTTTACAGTTTGGTGTATCATACTCACTTTAGTTATTCAAATTGAAGCCTTAAACACAAAATTTATGCTTAATCTCATAATTTAGTTTCCTATCTTCGGATAGTATTTTCACTCCGGGAGGGTTGGGAAATGGGGGGAAGGCTTTTTTTGAAATGTTTTTGTGGGCGTTCTTGAAACTATTTGTCTAAAAATTTGGTTTTGAGATATATTGGTTGTAATTTTGGAACAACGATTATGCTCGTGGCGAAACACGTTCGATGGCAAATAATGCCGTTGGGGCTGATATGCCTGTCCTTGTTTGTTGCGGAAATTTATTAAAAAAACCTGTTATACCTACGACATTGAAATGAGAACCAGGAATTCATTATACCTACTTGTTATATTTGTCTCCTGCCTATGGGTTACCGACCTCTGTCTTGCAAAAAAGCAGGAAAAGGCAAATGTTGAGAAAATCTATATATTGGGTAAAAAAACTCCTGATTTAACAACAAAGGTATTGCCGCTGTATCGTTTCAAGCCGGATGTGACCGGACGATTTATGAAACGTTTCTGTGACGAATTGTTCATATCGAAATCGAACATATTCATGACAGTCGATGAGATAGAGAATATATATTTTCCGCACAGCGGCAATGACGAGGATTATGTCTATCTATCCGGGGACCATGTGAGTCCAAAACATATCGAGGATTCTCAGGCGGCCATAATGCTGTCGGACTCAGACCTGATTCTATTGAAAAATCTGACATCCGGGACAGTCAATATGCTGCACATAGAAAAAGACGGAGATATAAATATCAGATATTCGAAAGATTATCCAATTGGGATGAACGACGAATATATGCCATCAACAGCGATAGTGCATATGCAGCCCGACGGCAAGGTCAATCCGATATTCATATATGATCCGCGAAAAGATGAAGTCGAACGTTATGGCTGGATTACAAAATATTACACGGACAACAATCTGGATTCCATAGCAAGTTATGAATATTATCCGGAATCTTTTCAGATGCTTGCGTTCCTGTCAGATTCCATACCGAAGAAAATAGAATACAACAAGAGCATTAATGCAGCCGGTGGAAAAAAAGAGGATGCCGATTTCGTAAAGGTAAGGTTTGAAGATATACTCAAACTGAAATATAACGATTATAAACATACATACAATCTGATCTTTCCGAACTTTACGCCAGAGGAACTGGAAAAGCGACTGAATTATTACCAAACTTATTATAATTATATGCGGACTTGCCTTGTCGAAGGAGACACTACGCATGAGGAGGAATTGCGTGAAAAATTGCGTGAGTTATCCGAGGGCTTGTAAATCAAGACTTCGGAAAGAGAGAGCGCGATTAGTTGGGAGGATTGGAAATTATCGTTAATTTTGGGAATTAAAACGGTTTAGATTATGAGGAAATATTTTTTAATAGTTGTATTGTTGGCTTCTTTCCTGCTCTCAACGATGGCTTTTGGCGGGTTGTACATCAGTCGCAATATTAAAGATATGAACCGGGGCGCAATTTTCGCGAAGGTCATTTCCATGTCTGCAGGAAGTGACTCCTGCAAGGCAATCACAGTGGAGTATCTTGACGAAGTCTTAGTGCTTGAAAACAAATGGAAACCGGAAGATCTCGGAGACTTTACTCCTGCCGATACCGTCGAGGTGGGAAAGAATTACATGTTCTACATAGAGAGAATTCCTTCTCCCGCCAATTCCTCGAAATATAAACCGGTTGATTCGACACAGGACAGGAAGTCATTAAACTATTTCAAGGTCTACAACGTTGTCGGCGATAAACTTCTTCCCCTGTCAGAAAGTCGGCTTGACAAAGACTTTATCAACCTGATCCTGAATGGTAACAGAGAAATGGAACTTAAAGGTATGGTCAAATAAGTCACCCCATTACCTATACACTATAAATTAAACAGTGTTAGAGATAAAAAACAACTTCAAGAAAATAATGAAATTAAAAATTGAAAATGAATATGGGAAGTGACGGACGGGAGAGAGGCGCGGCGGTGTGGTTGCGTAGGATTGTTGTGTTGGGCGTGGCCCTTGTGGTGAATCTGCAGGGGTGGTGCCGGGATTATGTCGGCATGGATCCTAATGCTTTCTTAAAGCAGGAGGAGATGATCATGGACTCGCTGCAGGATCTGGTGTCGCATTTTGACAAGGGCGAAAAGGATTATGAAAACGATTTTGGAGAAATCTGTTTTCAGAACTGGCAAGATCTGGAAACGTACAGAATAGCCCTTAAGGATTCGGAAAACACTAAAATTATACGCTTCATGGGCGATCTGGCGGGAATTGAGATGCATATGGGTTCGCACCGCTATGAATTGTATTATGCTCCGGCGCTTGCCTCGTGCCGTGAACTTTGCGAAATTGTATCGAACTACAAGGGGCCGAAGGAGAATCTATATTCCTACTGGTGCATTTACAACATACGTTCGGACTTGTCAAGTTACGTTATCGGAAGACTGCTTGATCTTGAAATGAAAGGCACAATACCACATGGGATGAATTGGAACGAGTGGGCGACAGAATATGTGAAGGAGCATCCGAAAGACGAATTCTCGAGGAATTACAAGATATACCAGGACCTGGATGAGCAGGAGAGCCTGTTGTACGGTATCTTGAAAGAGGAACAACGTCTTGCCATGCCGCCAAAATTAGGTCAGAAGTCCGAGTGATGGGGGGGGTATTCTCGAGATACTCGAGATGCCCGAGATGCGCGAGATTCCCGAATGGCGCGAGTTAGCGTGGGGAAGCACGGGGACGCGACTGATTCGGGCGGCAGGATGCCGCCATTCCATGATGCCGCTATTCCATGATTTTTTTGCGGGTTGGGTGAATTTTATTAATTTTGTGGTTTAAAAGGAACAGATATGCAGTAAGGCCTAATATGGGGCTGATGTGCAGTAAAGCCTAATAAGGAACAGATATGCCGGTAAGGTTTAATAAGGAGCAGATATGCAGGTAAAGCCTAAGAAAGCACTCGGACAGCATTTCCTCACGGATCAGAGCGTGGCGCGACGTATTGCCGCGACGCTCGACGATTACCGCGACATGCCGGTTCTGGAGATAGGACCGGGCATGGGCGTGCTGACGAAGTATCTTCTCGAGGCCGGCCACGACCTGAGTGTGGTGGAAATCGACACGGAGTCGGTGGAATGGCTGCGCGAGAATATGCCGGCTCTGCGTCCCGAGCGGATTCTCGCCGAGGATTTCCTGCGCATGGACCTTGATGCGCTTTTCCCGGGGCAAAAGTTCTGCATCATAGGAAATTATCCCTACAACATCTCTTCACAGATTTTCTTCCGCCTGCTGGATGTGCGCGACCGCGTGACGTGCTGCTCGGGCATGCTTCAGCGCGAGGTCGCCGAGCGTCTCGCCGCCCCTGCAGGCACGAAGGCGAGGGGAATACTCTCGGTGCTTCTGCAGATGTGGTACGACGTCGAGTATCTGTTCACGGTCAGCGAGCGCGTGTTCAATCCGCCGCCAAAGGTGAAGTCGGGCGTCGTGCGCCTGCGCCGCAACGCGGTGACCGACCCCGGATGCGACTGGACGCTGTTCCGCAATGTCGTGAAGACCACTTTCGGCCAGCGGCGCAAGACCCTGCGCAACTCGGTGCGCGCTCTCTGTCCCGGCGGCGTCCTTCCCGACCTTCCCGACCTGCTGGCCCTGCGGCCCGAGCAACTCACGGTGGAGCAGTTCGTCACACTGACCAACGCCGTCGCCTCGCTGAGAGAAGCGGCCACCCGTTGAATCACGCAATTCACCAACTCCCTAAAAATCCGTCACAATGAAAGAATACAGCGAAGAATATCTCCAGCACATAAAAGAGATTATCGACTCCGGTGACACCAGCGCCGCCCGCGCCGAACTGTCTTCGCTGCACCCGGCGGACATCGCGGAACTGTACAAGAACCTCGACCTCGAGCAGGCGGAGTTCCTGTTCGGCCTTCTCGACGAGGAGACCCAGGCCGACGCCCTGATGGAGATGGACGAGGACGACCGCCGCAAACTGATAGAGGCGATGCCCGCCGAGGAAATCGCCAAGCAGATAGACCACCTTGACACGGACGACGCCGTCGACCTCATCCAGGAACTCGACGAGGAGGACCGCGACGAGATTCTGTCGCACATCGACGACGTGGAGCAGGCGGGCGACATCATCGACCTGCTGAAGTACGACGAAGACACCGCTGGCGGCCTCATGGGCACCGAGATGATAGTCGTAAACGAGAACTGGTCGATGCCCGAGACCATCAAGGAGATGCGCCTGCAGGCCGAGGACATGGACGAGATATACTATGTCTACGTGGTTGACGACGACAACAAACTGCGCGGCATACTTCCGCTGAAGACGCTCATCACCCATCCCTCGGTGTCGAAGATAAAGCACGTGATGGAGACCGACCCCGCCGCCGTCAAGGCCGACACTCCAATCGACGAGGTGGCCCTCGACTTCGAGAAATACGACGTCGTGGCGATGCCCGTTGTCGACTCGATAGGTCGACTTTTGGGACGCATCACCGTCGACGACGTCATGGACGAGGTCCGCGAGTCGCAGGAGCGTGACTACCAACTGGCATCAGGTATCTCGTCGGACGTCGATGCCGACGACTCGGTGATGGCCCAGACCAAGGCGCGCATACCCTGGCTGCTCGTGGGCATAGTGTCGGGCATCCTGGCGTCGCTGATTCTCGGAACATTCGAGGAGCAACTGTCGGCGGTAACCGCGCTCGCGCTGTTCATTCCCATCATAGGCGGCACCGGCGGCAATGTCGGCGTACAGGCGTCGGCAATCGTCGTACAGTCGCTGGCCAACGGCACGCTCGAGGTCAAGGAGTTCGCCAAGCAACTCGGCAAGGAGACGCTCATCGGCCTGCTGAACGCCACGATAATCACTGCCGTGATACTCATCTACAACCTCATCGTCATGCCCGGCGACATAGCCGTCACACTGTCTGTCGCCGTCTCGCTGTTCATAGTCTGCATGTTCGCGTCGCTGCTCGGCACCGTCGTGCCGCTCACGCTCGAGAAACTTCACATCAATCCCGCGCTCGCGACAGGCCCCTTCATCCAGGTGGCCAACGACCTTATCGGCCTCATCATCTACGTCGAGGTGGCCGGCCTCTTCCTCTCGATTTTCTGAGACAATAACCCCACACTCCGCAAACCCTCACTAACATAAATACATGCTTGTAAAGACCTTCGGCGCCGCGCTGCGGGGCATAGACGCCATACTGGTCACCATCGAGGTCTCGGTAAGCCGCGGCACTCTTTTCTCGATGGTAGGACTTCCCGACGCCGCCGTCAAGGAGTCGCAAGACCGCGTGCGCTCCGCCATCGAGGAGAACGGCTACGAATTTCCCCGCCACCAGGTTGTGGTCAATCTCGCTCCCGGCGACGTGCGCAAGGAGGGTCCGGCCTACGACCTTCCGATTGCCGTGAGCCTGCTTGCCGCCTCGGACCAGATAAAGGCCCCCGGGCTCGACCGCTGCATGATTATGGGCGAACTGTCGCTCGGCGGCGACGTGTTGCCCGTGCGCGGCGTGCTGCCAATGGCCATAGTCGCCCGCGCCGCCGGTTTCGACGCCCTCATAGTTCCCTCGGCCAACGTCCACGAGGCCGCCGTGGTCAACAATCTCACCGTCTACGGAGTCGACCACATACGCCAGGTGATCGACTGGCTCGGCGGAAACGACAAGCTGACGCCTACCGTCGTCGATACCCGCGCCGAGTTCGCCGCCGCCGTCGGAAAGGATTCCGACGATTTCGCCGACGTCAAGGGCCAGGAGAATGTCAAGCGTGCCTTCGAGATAGCCTGTGCCGGAGGCCACAACATAATTATGGTCGGTCCGCCCGGAGCCGGCAAGTCGATGATAGCCAAACGTCTCGGCTCCATCATGCCGCCGCTGACCCTCGCCGAGGCCCTCGAGACCACCAAGATACACTCCGTGGCCGGAAAACTTCCGCAAGGCTCGCACCTGATGACCACACGGCCGTTCCGCTCGCCGCACCACACCATATCGCCCGCGGCGCTCGTCGGCGGAGGCACAAATCCCATGCCCGGCGAGATAACGCTGGCGCACAACGGCATCCTCTTCCTGGACGAGTTTCCCGAATTCTCGCGCAACGTGCTCGAGGTCCTTCGCCAGCCCCTCGAGGACCGGCGCATCAGCGTCTCGCGCGTCAAATACGCAGTCGACTACCCCGCGGGCTTCATGCTCGTGGCATCGATGAACCCCTGTCCCTGCGGCTACTTCAACCATCCGACACGGGCGTGCACATGCACGCCGATGCAGGTCGCGCGCTACAGGAGCCGCATCTCCGGCCCGCTGCTTGACCGCATCGACATACAGTGCGAGATCATGCCCGTTCCGTTCGAGAAACTCTCGTCGCTGGAGCAGGGCGAGCCGTCGGCGGCGATACGCCAGCGGGTCATCGCCGCCCGCGCCGTTCAGGAAAAGCGCTTCAGGGACGAGCCGGGAACGTACTGCAACGCCCAGATGAACTCACGGCAGTTGCGCCGCTACTGCGCCATCAGCGCGGAGTGCATGAAGATACTGCAGCGTGCAATGGAGAAATACGACATGAGCGCCCGCGCCTACGACCGCATACTGAAAGTGGCGCGCACCATAGCCGACCTTGCCGGCAGCCGCGACATCGAGACGCCGCACATCTCCGAGGCCCTGTCCTACCGCGCCCTCGACCGCCCGACGTCGCTCTGATACAGTTAAAGTTTAGTAAATTTTCATAAATAAATATAAATATTCTTGTCAGAAAGCGCGTCGAAAGGCGCGGGACTTGCTTTTTCCGGGGATATTCATTACCTTTGTACAACTTCAGCAATGGAGGGGGTCCCGACGGACTTCCTCTTTTTGTTTGCCCGGCGATTCAGGGTCTCAGAGAGTCCTGCCGTGAAGTTCAGATTACGACTAATTATCATCCCGGCCCGTGACCTGCGGTCCCGGCCAAAAGAAACAACATCATAACACATGCTTGACAAGCAACAACTGCAAACTGTAGTCGAGGACGCCCTGTCCGCAACATCCTGTTTTCTGGTTTCCGTCACCGTGAGCGACGACAACAATGTCGCCGTCACAATCGACTCGCCCGAGGGCGTCGACCTTGACACCTGCGTGGCCGTGACCCGAGCCGTCGAGGCCGCCTTCGACCGCGATGCCGAGGACTATGAACTCACCGTCGGCTCGGCCGGAGTCACGACACCGTTCAGCGTACCCCAGCAGTACTACATGAATGTCGGGAATCCGGTCACCGTAATTACCCGCGACGGACGCAAACTGCACGGCACGCTCGCCGAGGTGCGCGAGGACCTGACAGTGGTAGTCGAGGTTCCCACCAAGGTGAAGGAGCCCGGCGCCAAACGCCCCGTGGTGAAGGGAGTCCCCGAGGTACTCGCTCCCGACAATGTCAAATCCATAGTCCGCGAGATCTGACATGCCTCCGCGGCGTGGAATCGCCCGGACAGTCGAATATACCCCAAAAACGATAAATCAAAAAAACTTCAAAACATAAAATGGCAAAAAAAGAAGCAACCCCAAACATGGTCGAGCAGTTCGCCGAGTTCAAGGAACTCAAGAACATCGACAAGGCAACAATGATCTCCGTGCTCGAAGAGTCATTCCGCAACGTGCTTGCTAAGATGTTCGGCACCGACGAGAACCTCGACGTCATCCTCAACCCCGACAAGGGCGACGTCCAGATTTTCCAGAACCTCCAGATTGTCCCCGACGGCGAGGTGGAGAACCCCAACCTCCAGATATCGCTCAGCGACGCGCGCGCCGACGACGACCCCGACGCCGAGGTGGGCGAGGAGCACACCAAGGAAATCATCTTCGAGAAATTCGGCCGTCGCGCCATCCTCACACTCCGCCAGACACTCCAGTCCAAGATTCTCGACCTGCAGAAGGAAGCGATCTATGCCAAGTTCAAGGAACTCGAAGGTGAACTCGTCTCCGGCGAGGTCTATCAGACATGGTCGCGCGAGACCCTGCTTCTAGACGACGACAAGAACGAACTCCTTCTGCCCAAGAGCGAGTCGATTCCCGGCGACTTCTTCCGTAAGGGCGAGACCGTCCGTGCCGTTGTCGCCAACGTCGACAACAAGAACAACAACCCCAAGATCACCGTATCGCGCACGAACGAGAACTTCCTGCGCCGCCTGTTCGAACTTGAGGTTCCCGAAATCCAGGACGGCCTCATCAACATCCGCGCCGTGGCCCGCATCCCCGGCGAGCGCGCCAAGATAGCCGTCGAGTCGTATGACGAGCGCATCGACCCCGTAGGCGCCTGTGTCGGCGTCAAGGGCTCGCGAATCCACGGCATCGTGCGCGAACTCCACAACGAGAACATCGACGTCATCAACTTCACGTCCAATCCCTCGCTCTTCATACAGCGCGCCCTCTCTCCCGCCAAGATTTCCTCTATCCGCCTCGACGAGGAGGAGAAGAAGGCCGAGGTATTCCTCCGTCCCGAGGAGGTGTCACTTGCCATCGGCAAGAACGGCCTCAACATCAAGCTCGCATCGATGCTCACCGGCTATGTCATCGACGTATACCGCGACAGCGAGGAGCAGATCGAGGAGGACATCTACCTCGACGAGTTCAAGGACGAGATTGACGAGTGGGTAATCGACGCACTCAAGAACATAGGCTGCGTGACAGCCAAGTCTGTCCTCAACGCACCCCGCGAGATGCTTGTCGAAAAGGCCGACCTCGAGGAGGAGACCGTCGACCGCGTCCTCGAAGTACTCCGCGCCGAGTTCGAAGACTGAGCAAATCGCTAAAAATTCACCATCCAACAGACATTTATGGCAAAAACTAAGATATCAACACTCGCCAAGGACCTCAATATCGGTCTGCCCACCGTCTTTGAGTTCCTGAACAAAAAAGGCATCTCGATAGACGAGAAGCCTAACACCCGCGTCGAGGACGATGTCGTCGCCCTCCTGGTCAATGAGTTCGACAAGGACGGCAGCATGATGGCCGCGGCCCGCAAATCGAAGGCCCAGGCCGAGACCCGTCCCGCCGCACCGAAGAAGGAGAAGGAAGAGCCGTCCGAGCCCGTACAGGCCGTCACACCCTCCGACCTCAAGCAGAAACCTAAGATTCTGGGCAAAATAGATCTCAATGCTCCAGGCAAGATCGTGACTCCCGAAGAGGAGGCCGCCGAACGCGCGCGTCAGGAAGCCGCGGCCCGTGCCGCCGCCGAGGCAAAGGCCGCCGCTGAGGCTGCCGCCCGCGCAGCCCAGGAAGCGAAAGCCGCAGCAGAGGCCAAGGCAAAAGCCGAAGCCGCCGCCCGCGCAGCCGCCGAAGCCAAGGCAAAAGCCGAGGCAAAGGCCGCCGAGGAAGCCGCGGCCCGTGCCGCCGCCGAAGCGAAAGCCGCCGCTGAAGCCAAGGCAAAAGCAGACGAAAAGGTTCCCGAAAAACATGAGGAGCCGGCCGAAGACTTCATTCCTACCAAGACCCCCAAGGGTCCCTCGGTCAACATCGTAGGCAAGATCGACCTCGACGCACTCAACCAGTCGACACGTCCCCGCAAGAAGTCGCGCGAGGAACGCCGCAATGCCGCCGCAGGCGCATCGGGCGACCGCAAGAAACGCCGCCGCATATCCGGCAAGGAGAAGGTAGACATAGAGAAGACCGGCCAGCAGGCCGCCAACGAGCAGCGCCGCGAAAAGGGCAAAGGTCAGTCAGGCGAGCAGGGCCAGGGCGGCAAGCGCCGCGAGAAAGGCGCCAAGACCGCACCCAAGCGTCCGGTAGTCGTTCCCGTAAACGAGGAGGACGTATCGAAGCAGGTCAAGGAGACACTCGCACGCCTCACCGCCAAGGACAAGAACCTCAAGAAAGGCGCAAAATGGCGCAAGGAGAAACGCGAGGCCGCACGCGAGGCCCAGGCAGAGGCACGCGCAGAGGCACGCGCAGAGGCAAAGGTGCTGAAACTCACCGAGTTCGTGACAGCCAACGACCTCGCCGTAATGATGGACGTTCCCATCAACAACGTCATCGCCACATGTATGAACATCGGTGTCATGGTCTCGATAAACCAGCGTCTTGACGCCGAGACCATCAATATCGTAGCCGAGGAGTTCGGCTTCAAGACCGAGTACGTCTCCGCCGAGGTTGCCGACGCAATCCATCAGGACGAGGACAGCGAGGACGATCTGCAGCCCCGCTCGCCCATCGTCACCGTCATGGGCCACGTAGACCACGGCAAGACCTCGCTGCTCGACTACATCCGCAAGGCCAACGTCATCGCAGGCGAGGCCGGCGGCATCACCCAGCACATCGGCGCATACAACGTGTCGCTCCCCGACGGACGACACATCACCTTCCTCGACACCCCCGGACACGAGGCCTTCACCGCCATGCGTGCCCGCGGCGCCAAGGTCACCGACCTCTGTATCATCATCGTCGCCGCCGACGACGCCGTGATGCCCCAGACCGTCGAGGCCATCAACCACGCCGCCGCCGCCGGTGTCCCCATCGTATTCGCGATAAACAAGATAGACAAGCCCCACGCCAACCCTGACAAGATCAAGGAGGAACTCGCCGCCATGAACTACCTCGTCGAGGACTGGGGCGGCAAGTACCAGAGCCAGGACATCTCGGCCAAGAAGGGCCTCGGCGTAGACGAACTCATGGAGAAGGTTCTCCTCGAGGCCGAGATGCTCGACCTCAAGGCCAACCCCAACCGCAACGCCACCGGCTCGATCATCGAGTCGTCGCTCGACAAGGGCCGCGGCTATGTCGCCACCGTACTCGTGCAGAACGGCACGCTCCATGTGGGCGACATCGTTCTCGCCGGCAACCACTACGGCAAGATCAAGGCCATGTTCAACGAGCGCAACCAGCGCATCAAGGAGGCCGGCCCCGCCACTCCGGCGCTTGTACTCGGACTCGACGGCGCTCCTACCGCCGGCGACACCTTCAATGTGCTCGACACCGAGCAGGAGGCCCGCGAGATTGCCTCGAAGCGCGTGCAACTGCAGCGCGAGCAGGGTCTGCGCACCACCAAGATGCTCACCCTCGAGGACATCGGCCGCCGCCGCGCCATCGGCAACTTCCAGGAACTCAACATCATCGTCAAGGGCGACGTCGACGGCTCGATCGAGGCGCTCAGCGACTCGCTCATCAAGCTCTCGACCGAGGAAATACAGATCAATGTCCTGCACAAGGCAGTCGGCGAAATCTCGGAGAGCGACGTCACCCTCGCCGCAGCCTCCGACGCCATCATCATCGGCTTCCAGGTGCGTCCGTCGCTTGCCGCCAAGCGCGCCGCCGAGCGCGAGGGCGTGCAGATACGCCTCTACTCGGTCATCTACCAGGCCATCGAGGACGTCAAGGACGCCATGGAGGGCATGCTCGCACCCGAAATCAAGGAAGAGGTCATCGGCACAGCCGAAGTCCTCGAGACCTACCACATCTCGAAGGTCGGCACTATCGCCGGCGCCATGGTACGCGAGGGCCGCATGAAGCGCGGCTGCAAGGTACGCCTCATCCGCGACGGCATCGTGCGCTACACCGGCGAACTCGGCTCGCTGAAGCGCTTCAAGGACGACGTCAAGGAAGTCCTCTCGGGCTACGACTGCGGTCTCTCGATCCAGGGTTACAACGACATCAAGGTCGGCGACCTGGTCGAGGGCTACGAGGAAGTGGAGGTCGAGCGCAGCCTCTGACCCGAATCCCGCACGGATATCCCGGCGCGAACACAAAACCCTGACTGAAACATGCAGACAATTTTCCTGAACCTCGGCTCGAACCGGGGCAACAGAAAACAGAACATAGGCCGGGCCATCGAACTCATTGCAGATCGGTGGCCCGCCGCCGCCTTGCGCCGTTCGCCCTGGGTCTATTCCGAGGCCTGGGGATACAACTCGAGCGAGACCTTCACCAACGTAGGCCTCGCCCTAGACTTTCCCGACGGCGGACTGCCCGACCCGTTCGCCGTTCTCCGCTCGCTGCAGGAGATAGAGCGCCGCATAGCCCCCGACCAGACACACCGCAAGCCTGACGGAACATATTCCGACAGGATGATAGACATCGACATAATAGCGTTCGGCAACCAGGCCATCAACACTCCCGAACTCACCGTGCCGCATCCCCGTGCCGCGGCCCGCGACTTCGTGATGAAGCCCATGCAGTTCCTGTGTCCGGGATGGAACCCCGACACGGCGGTCGCGTCGCAGAAGAAGACAATATCCGACATGCACCGCGACGACCTGGCCACATTCCGCGCCAAGCCCAAGATGCCTGTCGTGGTTGTCCTCGACAACATACGCTCGCTGAACAACATCGGCTCGATTTTCCGCACCTCCGACGGTTTCGCCGTTAGCGAGATTCTGCTATGCGGCATCTGCGCCACACCTCCGGCTCCCGAAATACACAAGACGGCGCTCGGTGCCGAGCAGTCGGTGGCATGGTCGTACTGGAAGACTACGGCCGAGGCTGTCGCACACCTGAAGGAACAGGGCTACACCCTGTGCTGTCTCGAACAGGTGAAGGGTTCGGTATCGCTTGAGAAATTCGAGCCGTCGCGCTCCGAAAAATACGCCATCATAGCCGGCAACGAGGTCTCCGGCGTCGACCCGGCTATAGTGGCCGCAGCCGATGTCTGCCTCGAGATACCGCAGGCCGGAACGAAACACTCGCTAAACGTCGCCGTCTCGACGGCAATCGCCCTGTGGCACTTCTTCCCGGCGCTCAGGCCATGATTAAGAGCCGGTTCGGCAATATTGTTTTGTAGAACCGGTCTAACACACGGCGATGATGAAGCCGATGGCGTAGAACAGCATGAGCATTGCCGTGCCTCCGAGCAGGGGCGTCAGACGTGCGCCGCGGCGCGAGCCCATGCAGAACCACAGGAAGGTGTGGACCGTTGCGTAGATGACCGGAACACACCAGCCCAGACCGCCGATTACGCTCCACACCGGAGTTACGAGCGCTATTGCCACCCAGCCGTTGATAAGATAGAGAAACGACGTCACCGGACGTCCGACAAGGACCGCAAGTGTGGTCTTGCCCACTGACCTGTCATCCTCGAGGTCGCGGTAGTTGTTGATGATAAGGACGTTCGCGCCCATCAGTCCGATGCTCAGCGAGCCGAAGAACACCGTCATGTCCCATACGCCCGACTGGAGGTAGAAGGTCAGATTGACCGGAATGATGCCGAAGAAGGCTATGACGGCGAGTTCTCCAAGCGCATGGTGCGACAGGGGGTAGGGCCCCGTGCTGTAAATCAGTACGCCGACCGCAATGGTGATTCCTGCGGCTATCAGCCACCATCCTCCCCAGTAGATGAGGCTCAGGCCGACAAGACATGCCAGGCCGAGTGTGCCGAAGGTCGCCACAAGCATGGCATGGGGCGTGATGTCGCCCTCGGTGACACCGCGGCGCGGTCCCTCGCGGCCGGGAGCGTCGAGTCCGGCGCGAAAGTCATAGTACTCGTTCGCGAAGTTCGAGGCTATCTGCGCGAGTACGGCGAATATCAGGCAGAGTATGGCGGGCGCGGCCTTGAATGTGCCGCCCATTATGGCGTAGGCAAGAGCGGCGATGACGCCGGAGACGGATACGGGAAGCGTGCGCAGGCGCATGGCCTCGATCCAGGCGGCGGATGCCGAAGGTTTCTGTTCACTCATTACGGTTAAATGTTAGTTTGCGGGACAAAGTTACAAAATTATAACGTGTTCTCGTGTGCCGGGGTTGGGTCGTAAGGAATAAAATGTGTAATTTTGTCCGGATTTTCAAGGTGGAATCCTGATGCCGGGAACGGCGCGGTTTGAAAAAATAAAGATGAAGACTACAAAGAAACTTGGCTTCGGAGGACTGGTGGCCCTGGTGTTCGGCATGATGGTCGGCGCCGGCATCTACAACATACCCCAGAACATGGCCGTGTCCGCGTCGCAGGGCGCGGTCATCATCGCGTGGTTGGTCACAGCGGCGTGCATACTGTCGCTGGTCGCGACGTTCAAGACCCTCGCCGACCGGCGCCCCGACCTCAACGCCGGCATCTACGAGTACGCACAGGCCGGTTTCGGCAACTACACCGGCTTCAACATGGCCTGGGGCTACTGGCTGAGCACCTGCATAGCCAACATCGCCTATGCCGCGATGCTCAACGACTCGTTCGGCGTGTTCTTCCCGGCGCTCCTGCACCACGGCTGGCAGACACTGGTGTTCGGCACGGTGCTGATATGGCTGATGTGCTGGCTGGTGCTGAAGGGCATTAAGGCGGCCAAGACCGTCAACTTCATCATGGCCGTGCTCAAGGTGGCGGCCATCGCATTTATCCTCGTGCTGCTGTGGATCAATGCGAAGATGGGGCTCTTCACCGCTGACTTTTTCGGCGGTGACAGCGGAATCGGCGGCATCGGCGAGCAGGTGAAGAACACCATGATGGTTACGCTGTTCTGCTTTGTCGGCATCGAGGGCGCCGTGATGATGTCGGCCAGGGCAAAGAATCCGCAATCGGTAGGACGCGCCGGAGTAGTGGGCTTCGCGCTGGCGTGGCTGCTCTATGTACTGATTTCGCTGCTGAGTTTCGCAGTGATGACGCGTGGCGGACTCGCCTCGCTCGGCGACCCTTCCGCCGCCTATCTGCTCAGGGACACTGTGGGCGAGTGGGCCTACTATTTCGTAATCATATCTGTAATTGTCTCACTGCTGGGCGGCTGGGTGGCATGGAATCTTGTCTGCTCGCAGTGCTCGATGGAGGCCGCCGAGGTCGGCATCTTCCCGCGCCATTTCCTGAAGATGAACAGCAAGGGCATGCCCTCGTTCGCGACCATAGCCTCGGCAGCTGTCATGGAGATGTTTCTCGTCGTGGTGATATTCTCCGACGATTTCTATCTCGCCGCCGTCTCGATAACGGGCATGATGGTGCTTCCGCCCTACCTGTTCAGCGGCCTGTATCTCACCAAGGCCTCGTTCCGGCCCGCCATGCTCGGAAATCCCGGACATGGCCGCCTCATGCGCTTCCGCTTTGCGGGCATCGCCTGCACGGTGTGCTGCCTGTGGATGATATGGAGCGGAGGACTCGACCTGCTGCTCGAGAGCACGCTCTTCTATCTGCCCGGCATTGTGTTCTATCTTTTGGCCCGCGCCGGTCGCCGTTTCTGGACTCCCAAGGCCATGCGCGCCTCGTTCACCCGCGCCGAGTCCGTCGAACTCGCCGTCATCATCGCTGGCGCCGCCGCCTCCCTCCTCCTCCTTTTCCACTAACTTGATCCTTGATGAAATTTGTCGGGGAAATAGGAGTTTTGCTCACTATCGGGAGGGGATTATGGGTGTGATTCCGAAAAATTGCTAACTTTGCAATGGTTTTGTGAAATTGCATGGAAATAATCCAATCTTTCCGTATGAAATAATCCAATCTTTTTTAAGTCATATAACAATGAAGAAATTTTTGACAATCGCTTTTGCTATGGCTGCCGCGACTTCGGTCAGCGTCAGCGCGCAGGAGCACCTGAAGAGTCTGAATCCGGCTTACTTCGACCCCTCCACCCCCGCCGGAACCGACTTCTACCGTCACGTTAACAAGGGTTGGGAAGAGGCTCATCCCCTGACTCCCGAACACGCCCGCTACGGCCAGTTCAACATCCTCAACGACTCGTCCGAGAACCGCGTGAAGGACATCGTCCTCAACCTCGGCAAGACCAACCCCCAGCCCGGCACCGTAGCCTTCAAGGTGTCGACCATCTACAACCAGGCCATGGACTCGGCACGCCGCAACGCCGAAGGCGCCAAGCCCATCCAGGCTGACCTGAAGAAAATCGAGAACACTCCCCACGAGGGCATGGAAGACCTCTTCCTCTGGATGCACGGCAACTATGCCAGCCCCTTCTTCAGCGCCGGTCCGCAGGAGGACCTCGCCAACTCGAAGGTCTACGCCATGTATGTTGGCGGCGGCGGCATGGGTCTCGGCGACCGCGACTACTACCTGCAGAACGACAAGCGCAACAAGGAGGTCCGTGAGGCTTACAAGAAACTCATCGTCAAGCAGATGCAGAACGCCGGCTTCAAGGCCAAGGACGCCAAGCGCATCATGAACAACGTCATGAAGATCGAGACCGCCCTTGCCGACTCGGCATGGACCCGCGAGGAGAGCCGCAACATCCCCGCGATGTACAATCCCCGCTCGTTCGCCCAACTCAAGCAACTCTATCCCAACATCAACTGGGACCGTTTCTTCATCGAGACCATGGGTATCCCCTCGCCCGAGACCGTCATCGTCACCGAACTCAAGTCGGTTGACCGCGCCAACCAGTTGATGGGCTCGCTGACCGACCGCGAGATCAAGGACTACTACCTCTGGAAATATGTCGCCCAGGCCGCAAGCCAGTTGAGCGACGCCTTCTCTGACGCCAACTTCGAGTTCAGCAAGGTTGTCAGCGGCGTCCAGCAGCAGCGTCCACGCTGGAAACGCGCCCTCTCGGCCACCGAAGGCTCGATGGGCGAGGCCATCGGCCAGCTCTATGTCGAGAAATACTTCCCCGAGTCGTCCAAGCAGTACATGCTGGAACTCGTCGAGAACCTGCGCACCTCCCTCGGCAAGCACATCCTCAACCTCGACTGGATGACCGACGAGACCAAACTCAACGCCATCAAGAAACTCAACGCCTTCACCGTCAAGATCGGCTATCCCGACAAGTGGAAGGACTACTCGACAATGGAGATCGACCCCGCCCTCTCCTACTACGAGAACATGCACAACGTAGGCATGTGGCACCAGAAGGACCTCTACAGCAAGTGGGGCAAGCCCGTCGACAAGAGCGAGTGGGGCATGACTCCCCAGACCATCAACGCCTACTACAATCCCCTGGCTAACGAGATTGTCTTCCCCGCAGGCATCCTCCAGGCTCCCTTCTTCGATCCCGAGGCATCGGACGCCGAGAACTACGGCGGCATCGGCGTGGTCATCGGCCACGAGATGACCCACGGATTCGATGACCAGGGCCGCAACTTCGACGCCGACGGCAACATGGTCGAGTGGTGGACTCCCGAGGACGCAAAGCGTTTCGGCGAGAAGACACAGAAACTCGTCGAGCAGTTCGACGCAGTCGAGGTACTTCCCGGTCTCCACGCCAACGGCACCTACACTCTCGGCGAGAACATCGCTGACCAGGGCGGTCTGCGCATCGCCATGACAGCCTTCCTCGACTCGCAGAAGAAGAAAGGCGTAGACATCAAGAGCGAGGCCGCACGCATCAATGGCTACGACCCCATGCAGGTGTTCTACATGAACTACGCCAACCTCTGGGCCAACAACATCCGTCCCGAGGAAATCCGTTCGCTGACCACCGGCGACGTCCACTCGCTGGGCCGCAACCGCGTCAACGTCACGCTCCGCAACATCGAGCCCTTCTTCGAGGCATTCTCCATCACCGAAGGCCAGCCCATGTTCCGCCCCGCCAGCGAGCGCGTCATCATCTGGTAAAATCCCCCCCACCATCTCCCAAACACGAGGACGCCGCTACCCGCTGCGTCCTCGCTGCATTTATCCCGACTTTAATTATGGCGAATTCGCCATAATTAAAAATCAAACCGGACATTCGAGAAATTATGAGTAATTTTGTGAGGTTTTAAAATTTTTGTGATGATGATTGGAAGAATTAGATTTAGCAGGTATGCGCTGGTTATTACGGCGGTTATTTTTCTGGCGCTTTTTGTCGGGTGTTTTGTTACGTTGCAGGACAGGACGGCGTTTTGGGTCTGGGTCTCGTTATATGTCATAATGCTTGTATTCGCGCTGCTTTATGCTCCCGTGTGCATAAAGGCGGACTCCGATTTTGTCATTATGCGGAGTCCCTTGCGAAGCCGGAGGATACCAGTAAGAAACATTGAGAGTGTCGAAATGTTCAGACCCACAATGGGAGCGAAAAGAATAATCGGGTCGGGAGGCTTTATGGGCTACTGGGGCATTTTCATGGAAGGAGATATCGGCCGTTACTATGCCTTTTACGGCAAAGCCTCTGACTGCTTCCTCATCAGGATGTCCAACGGAGACAAATACCTCCTCGGCTGTGAGAACCCTGCCGCCATGACCGCCTTCATTAAATCACTGATTGGGTAAACAGAAAACAGGCTGCACCATCCGTGCAGCCTGTTTTGTCGGGGATTGGGATTTCGTCTGGAATGTCAGCCGCTCCCGGCTGACTTATATAGTGAAAGGTTTAGTTCCGGTTGCTTGACGAGAGCCTTGCGCCCCTTGCCGAGGTTCCGGCTGCTTGCCGAGGTTCGGATTTACTTGACGAGGACCTTGCGGCCCTTGCTGACCACGATGACGCCATGGGCTTTTGCCGGGTCGATCTTGCGGCCCTGCAGGTCGTAGCAGTCCTCGGGGTCGAGTGTCTCGGCCTCGACATTCTCAACGCCGCTTGTGCCGGCATTGACCACCTTGATGGTGTAGACTGTAGGGTCGGCGTCGGGAATGCGAGCGTCGGCGTTCTTGTGGCAGAACTTGATGCCTTCCATCGACACCTTGTATTCGCCCGTGGCAAGAGTCTTCTCGGCGACGAGGCCCACGCTGAACAGTTCGTCAAGGGGATTGCCGTCGACGTCATCCTTGTACAGGTTGGCGTTCTCGCTCGATGTGGCGATGATGCGCAGGTCGTAGCCGTCCTTCAGGTTGCACGAGATGGAGTGGGTGGAGTGCGCGCGGTCGCTCATCTTGATGTCGTCGATCATGTCGCGGCCGTTGCGCACGCGGTTCACGCGGAAGCCTTCGGGGAGAACGAACTCCATGTTGAAGGCCGTGTAGTCCAGGTCATCGTCGTCATGCTGGAAGACCTTGATGTAGAACACCGACTCGCCGTCGGCCTTGATTTCCTGGGGGAACTCTGCCCACACGCGGAGGCGGGGCGTTGTCTCGACGGCGAAGTTGTCGGCGCGGAGGCCGACTGCCGAGAGAAGCACGATTAGGGATAAAACGAATTTTTTCATCTGATAATAAGTTTTTTGATTGATTTGGTTTCTGTTTTTTCGAGATACAGGTTGATTATCGCGGTTGCGTCCTGGGTGTCGATTCTGCCGTCGGCTGTAACGTCGGCGTTCACCGTGTTGAGGTTGACGGGATTTCCGAGATAATAGTTACGTGTGGCCACGACGTCGTTCGAGTCGATGGCTCCGTTGTCGTCGGCATCGCCGGCGAGGGAGTTGAGCGCGGCTTCGCTCTGGCGGTTTCCGGCACGGTCGGTGGCGAGGACGGCGAATGTGGCGTTCTCAATCGCCGTGGGCGAGGTGTACGAGAACGAGTCGCCCTCGATGCCGGTCTTCACGGCAGTCCACTTGTCCGTTCCGTCGGCCTTCATGTATAGGTCGTAGAACCATATTCCCGAACCGCTGTCGCTGCCTTCGGCCGTGAAGTCGAATGTCAGCTTGTCGGTGGTAGACTGCGAGACAATCTTGGCACGGGGCAGGGTGTAGTCGGTGACGTTGGTCCATACCGGTGTCGGGATGGGCTGGTTCTGGTCGAAGACGATTTCGGCGCCAGCGCTTATCTCTGTGCCGTCGCTCAGGTTGGGACGGAGGCCGATGGAGAAGGTGAGGAAGCCTGTGCCACGGCCCGAATCGTCGTTCACGGGCAGGATGCCGTCTTCCAGATAGGTCACCTCGTCGAGCGTCAGCGGGTCGAGCGAGCGGAGTTTCCACTCGGCCAGGCCGGTCTTGCTGTCGAAGTCGAAGGTCAGTTCGGCGATGGCGTTGATTGCCGGACGCATGTCGAGGGTCCTGACGAAGTGGTGTCCCTCGGGGAGGTCAATCTCCTTGTCGCCGATGGTGAGCGTGAGCGCGCGGAATGTCGCGAGGTCGAGTGTCGAGGCGTCGGCCACGCTCTTCACGTTGATTGTCGATGCGGGTGCGTTGGCTATCTCGGGGTCGTTCTCGAACTCGATGGTATAGTTCAGGGTCTTCACGCTGCGGCCTATGTGGTTCGTGCCGGAGGGCGACTGATAGCCCTTCATGTCGTTCGGGTCGCCCGACTGGTAGCAGTCGATGTTTCCAAGCGAGAGGTCGGCGCCGTCCGGCGGTACGTCGTTCGCCCAGTTCGGGTGGGTGTTCGACAGCCTCGAGCCTCCATCGCGGTTGAATGTAATCTTATACCTGACAAGACCCGAATTGAATATCGACTGGAAGTTGTATGTATTGTAGATCGTCTTGGCTCCGGTGTGGGCGAAGTAGCCTTGGCCTGTATAGCCTATGGGCATCGTGGTGCCGGCGACAGGTATCTGATAGAGAGCGTAGGCGCCCGAATTTGCATAACTGAAACCACTCCGGGCAACCTGGCCATAGTATGCAACCTTGACCACTTTCGTGCGTGGCGACTTCACGGCCATGTTGCTTGCTATGGTTTCCGGCTCGTCGAGTTCGCTTGCCGAATAGTCGAGGCAGCCGTTGTTCTCAAGGTCATGGAACAGGCGGCAGAAGTCGAGGAACGAGAACGAGTTGCCATATATCGGTTCCTCCACCTTGCTGAGGTCGTAGCCCTCGGCGCTCATTTCGGCAAGTTCGTCGCTCCAGGGCTTTCCGGCCCATGCGTATGTCGGAACTATCTCATGCGGCGCTGTGGTGTATCCGATCGTGAATGTCTTCGTCTCGTTCGGGCCGAGGTAGGGTATCAGCATCGGGGCGAACGAGCCTGTCGAGCCGGTGCCGAGCAGGTCGGCGGTCTCGTAGACAACGGGAACCGAGTCCTCGAACTGCCTGTCGTTGACAATCTGGAAATCAAGGAAGTCGACGGTACCTCCGCGTTCTGTATGCCTTACGGCGATGCCAAGGGGTACGCCCCATTTGCCTACGTTGCTGCGGTTGGTCACCTTTATATAAGTCTGATAGGGTGTTCCGATTTTCCTCGAAGGCTCGATCTCGACGGCTATCTCGCCTTCCTTGGCATCCTCGACGGTCAGCACAGCCGATGACAGGATTTCTTCAACGGCATTCTTCTCCTTGTCGGTGAAGAGGCCCTTGAGTCTGTATTCTCCCATATTGGGTTTGTTCTCGTCGAAATCGATGATGGCACGCAGGCTGTAGTTGTCGGCAATGGTTAACTCGCCGACCGGAATCACGCTGTTTCCGTCGGTCAGTGTGAGCGAGTCGAGCGAATCGAAGCCGTTGCCCGACACGTTCATCTCGAAGACGCCCCGGTTGGCGCTCCGGCTGACGCTCTGCTCGAGCAGTGCGAACTTGTGGATGTGGCTGAAATCTACGTTGGCCTCATTGCCGTAAACAATGTCATGCACGGCGACATAGTAAGTGCCGTTCTGGCGTGCCGTGAGACTGCGGTTGGCGGTCGCGTCGGCACCGGTGGCCCTGACAAGCGCCCGGGCATCGGGTGCGTAGACCTCGAGCATGCCCGCACGGTCAAGCCTGACATTTATCGAGTCGCCTATCTCCGCGTCAAAGCGGTAGAGTTTCACGGTGTTGGCCGCGATGTTGCCGGTATTGGCGCGTCCTGTAGCGATTGACGCGACCTCGTCGGGAATGGTTTTCACGCGGACGTCGGTATAGGTGCGCGAGCCGGTCGAGACACGTCCGTCAGGGTCGGTGAAACGGATGTTGAAGTCGTTGCAGGCGTACAGCACCGGAGCGCCATCCTCGATCGTGAAGGTGTGGCGGCGCGAGCGGAACGGCTGTTCGGGTACGTCGAACAGCCGCACTAGGCCGAAGGGATTGGTCACCTCGGACAGGTCTACCGTCTGCATGGTCTCGGCATTGTCGTTTATCCAGTAGGCATACTGTCTTACGCCCTCGCCTCCTGCCGGAATCTTGACGAACCATGCGGTCTTTGTCGAGGTTGCCATTCCGTGGGGACTCGCCAGATATATGGTGACCGAGTGAAGTCCCGAGGTCAGTGCCGAGGCGTCGATGTCGAGATGCACGAACGAGTTGTTGGCGCCGGCCTCCATTTCTCCGGCATATTTCCCGTCAAGATAGTAGTAGGCCTTGAAGGTGGAACGCTGGAGGTCGGAGGGTACGCGCATGAACACAGCCTCGCGGTAGCCCATGGGAAGGCCTTCTTCCGATACTATTGTCATGCCCAGTGTGTGTAGGCCGAGGTCCACGCTGTTCATGTCGAGGTCAATGGCGAGAGTGCCTTGAGCCCCGACAGCCATTTTTTGTGTCTCGAACAGACGGCCATCCAAATAGAAGGTGGATGTCAGGGGTTTACTCTCGTCCCATCTCTTGGCTACTTTGAGAAACAGACGTGTGTGGGTCGACGAGACGCCGGCAGTGTCCGCGACATAGGCGTTGAAGGTATGGAAACCCTCGTCGAGTCCGTCTGTCGGAATTTCAAGACTGCCGGGAACGAACTGATGCTTCTCGCCGGATGTGTCGAACCAGTAGTGGCCCGTGATGCCGGCGCTGCCTTCGCCCCGCACAGCCAGACCGCCTGCGGCCACAATGGCGCACAGTGCGAGCCTTGATAATGTCTTTAGCATGGGCGGGTCTTATTTGGCGTTAACCTCAATGTCGACAGACAGTTTGCCGTCCGCTGTAGTCTTGGGGGCGACGTTGAACTTCGTAATCTGAGGATTGGTAGGCGTGGGGTCGAAAGGCAGCGAGCCGCCGTATAGGCCGACTTCAGTTCCGTCATCACCGAGATACTTCTTTGCCTCATCGGTAAGTTGATAGAAAGTTCCTTCCTTGAAGAGTTGTGTGCCTTCGGGAACTATGGTGTTGTTGTGGGATTCCAGAGTATGCAAAAATGGATTATTATAATCTACATTATATATTTTACCACTCCAAATACTGTTAAATGCTGTGCCTCTACTTACACTAGATTCATCACCGTTAGAGTTAAGATATATCGAATTCTTCACTACGCAGTCAGTATCCTCAAAATAAGATTCATCCACTATTTCCAATATGCAGTTGGTTAATGAGTTATGTGAATTGTTACTAAAACGAGGTTCTCTAAGATAGCAGCCGTAAAATGTCATACTTGAACCTTCGCAAAACCAAACTTCACCTATAACACAGTTAATAAAAGAGGTCCTTTCAAAACCGCCTTGTCCAGAGTAACAGCTTAATCTGGCAAATCGGCATTTAGAAAACTGTGCCTCAAGAACACCTTGCATGGATACGCCATCTTCGCAAAGAATGCCTTCCAATTTAAAGAAATTTTCGCTGTTTGCATCAGCCTTAATCCAAAAATCACCTTTAAGAATAGTCGGCTCGATGTAGGGGTCGCTGTCGTTCACCTTGACGCCCATGCCGGCGCCGCGAACAGTGATGCGTTTTTCAAAATATACTGATGAGAAGGAACCCGACGAGAGGGTGATGACGTCGCCGTCGACTGCGGCGGTGTAGGCGTCGCGGAGTGCGTTGGCTCCGGTGTAGGACGTGATGGTGCCATCGTGTGTGAGTGTGGCGACCTGGACTGACTGTGCGCCTGCTGCGAATGTGACCGTGACAAGCAGGGCGAGCAATGAAAATAACTTTTTCATGACTGAAACGTATGCCCCCGGCTCACAGGCAGGCGATTGGTTTGATTAGTTTTCAATTTTAAAATGAAAAGCGTGAGAGCCTTACTGTTGCCCGTCCCGCATCTTGAGGCCCTGGAATTGCCTTTCACGGTAGGACGGGCAAACGCAGAGCCTCACGCAGAATATGATATACGCCACGGTTCACACGCTCGCGCGCATGACTGTGGAATAATATGCATATCCAACATAAGACATCTACTGTCTGTCTCATTCCCGACCGTGAATTGAAATTTTCCAGGTTTCAAGAAGCCAGGAAAGAGCGTCTGGTAAACGCCTTTCGGTTATGTCTTCGCATCCCTCCCGCAGGTCCCGCGACCGGGGCTCTGCAGTACGGTCTGCCTTGCAAATTTATAACATTTCTTTCGAACTCACAACCCTTTTCCACAAATCCCCGAAATTATTCCGCAAATTTTCGTATTGAATGTAGGGACGCTGAACGTGCGTCCCTGTACTGATTTTTATTGGGCGAAAAATGAAAGAGACCGCGCCGTGTTGTGAACTGCACCCCAAAAGTTAGACAAAAAACTTTTGGGGTGCTTTTTATGAAGTA